>TARA_R110002051_G_scaffold166705_4_pt1 | contig 41004 bp, 32 predicted proteins | sample TARA_R110002051 | Tara Oceans TARA_R110002051 (sample SAMEA4397023) | marine metagenome | biome: Polar Biome; feature: [MES] marine water layer (ENVO:01000295) within the mesopelagic zone...; material: water (ENVO:00002006), including particulate matter (ENVO:01000060) such... | reverse complement strand
CTTCGAAGGTTCTGACACACTCAGCGGTCTCGCCGGTAACGACACGATCAATGGTCTTGGCGGTGATGACGTACTCGCCGGTTTTGAAGGCGATGATGCGCTTTCCGGCGGGGCCGGGAACGATCAGCTTTATGGCGGCGCGGGTAATGACACCCTTTCGGGTGGCGGTGATGACGACGCCCTTTATGGCGGTGTCGGGAATGATCTGCTGGACGGCGGGACTGGCTCCGATGCCATGGATGGCGGCGTGGGTGACGACACGCTGATCGGCAGTGCGGATGCAGACACCCTCTCAGGGGGCGCGGATGCAGACCAGCTCACTGGTGGTGGCGGCAACGATCTGCTCGACGGCGGCACCGGCGATGACGCGATCACGGCAGGGAGCGGGGACGACACGGTTCTCGGCGGTGAAGGCGACGATACGCTCGTCAACCAGGGTGGAGCGGACAGCCTCGACGGCGGTGCTGGCAACGACGTCATCACGGGCAGCGACTCGGCGGAGACCATCGACGGCGGTGCCGGTGACGACAGTATTTCAGGCGGCGGTGGCGCCGATACAATCTCGGCTGGAGACGGTAATGATGTCGTCACCGGTGGCGGCGATGCCGAAACCATCGATGGCGGAGCTGGCGACGATCTGATCTCCGGCGGCGCGGGCGATGACGCGATCACGGGCGGTGCGGGTGCCGACACGCTTGCGGGCGGCGATGGCGCGGACAGCTTTGTCGGCGATCTTGCGGATCTCGATGGCGACAGCATCACTGATTACGATCCGGATGCGGGCGATCTGGTCATCGCCAATGCCTCCTTCGGCGACGATGCGGTGACGCTGACCTATTCCGACGGCACCACCACCGTTTCAATCGATGCGGACGGCAATGGCTCGGCGGATGCCACGTTCAGCATGGCCGGCGAATTCCACTCGGTCACCACCACCACGGCGGATGGCAAGACCTCCATCAGCTTCTCCCCCGACGTGACCGCGTCGGAAGGCGCCGACAGCCTGACCGGCACGGATGGTGACGACACAATCGATGGCCTCGATGGCGACGACACCATTGACGGCGGGGCCGGGAACGACCTGCTGGATGGTGGCGACGGCAATGACTCCGTCGATGGCGGTACAGGGGCGGATACCCTTTCCGGCGCAAGCGGAGACGACACGCTGGCTGGTGGTGACGGCAATGACTCCGTCGATGGCGGAACCGGCAACGACCAGATCACCGGTGGTGCCGGTGCGGACACGCTTGACGGCGGGGCCGGAAATGACAGCCTCGATGGCGGCACCGGCGACGATGCGCTCGACGGCGCCGATGGCGCGGATACTCTCTCCGGTGCGGATGGCAACGATACGCTGTCCGGTGCAGCCGGAAGCGATCAGCTTGATGGCGGCGATGGCGACGACAGCCTCGACGGGGGTGCGGATAACGACACCCTGAGCGGCGGGGCCGGCAATGACAGCCTCGATGGCGACGCGGGTGACGACATCCTTGATGGCGGCGCTGGCGACGACACGATCGATGGCGGTACGGGTTCCGACACTCTCAGCGGTAATGCCGGAGCGGACGTTCTTGACGGAGCGGCCGGTGACGACAGCCTCGATGGTGGCGACGGTGCGGATACTCTTTCCGGCGGCGATGGCAATGACGCTCTCGACGGTGGCGCGGGCAACGACCTGATTTCCGGCGGTGCCGGAAATGACCAGATCGACAGTGGCGACGATGCAGACACGGTTTCCGGCGGCGACGGTGACGACACCATCGTCAATACCGGAGGCTCCGACAGCATCGACGGCGGCGCAGGCAATGACTCGGTCACGGGCGCGGATATCCAGGAAACCATCAGCGGCGGTGACGGCGACGACGTGATCTTCGGTGGCGGCGGTAACGACGTCATCGATGGCGGTGCCGGTAACGACGCCATCACGGCGGGCGATGGGGTAGACACTGTTTCCGGTAACGCCGGTAACGATACCATCGTCAATATCGGCGGCACGGACAGCCTTGATGGCGGCGCCGGGAACGACATCATCTCCGGCAGCGCCGCGGACGAGACCCTCAGCGGCGGCGCGGACGACGACACCCTCTCCGGTGGCGGCGGCAACGATGTGCTCGACGGCGGTGACGGCAACGATGTCATCACCGCGGGCAGCGGCGTCGACACGGTGCTCGGCGGCAGCGGTGATGACACCATCGTCAATGAAGGCGGCGCGGACAATGTCAGCGGCGGCGACGGCAACGATGTCATTACCGGCAGCGGTACGGCCGAAACCATTGACGGCGGCGCGGGTGACGACACCATCTCCGGTGGTGGCGGAACCGACAGCATCGACGGCGGTGACGGCAACGACCAGATCACCGGCGGCAACAATGCAGAGACCATCGATGGCGGCGCGGGCGACGATCTGATCTCCGGCGGCAGCGGCGACGATTCCATCGCCGCAGGCTCCGGCAATGACACGATCGACGGCGGCGCGGGTGCGGACAGCATCGTCGGCTCGCTTGACGATCTCGATGGCGACAGCATCACCGGCTTCGATCCGGATGAAGGGGACCTGGTCATCGCCAATGCCTCCTTCGGCGACGATGCTGTGACGCTGACCTATTCCGACGGTATCACCACTGTCTCCATCGACGCAGACGGCAACGGCTCCGCGGACGCCACCTTCAGCATGACCGGCGAGTATCACTCGGTCACCACAGAGACGGCAGACGGCAAGACCTCCATCAGCTTCTCGCCCGACGTCACGGCAACCGCCGGGGACGACAGCCTGATCGGCACGGACGGTGACGATACGATCAGCGGCCTTGCCGGCAACGACACAATTGACGGTGGCGCGGGCAACGATGTTCTCGATGGCGGCGCCGGTAACGATGTCCTGTCATCCGGCGCTGGCGACGATCAGGTCTCCGGCGGCAGCGGCGATGATTCCATCATGGCCGGAGCCGGTGCGGACACGATCAGTGGCGGCACCGGTGCGGACAGCATTGTCGGCTCGCTCGCCGAGCTCAATGGTGACCGCATCTCCGATTTCGATCCGGACAGCGGCGACCTGGTCATCGCGAATGCATCGTTCAGTGCCGATGCCGTGACCCTGATCCCCGGGATCGGCGTAACCACGGTCTCGATCGACGCGGACGGCAATGGCCTTGCGGATGCCAGCTTCACTCTGGACGGCACCTTCCTGAGCGTCACCGCGACCACGGCCGACGGCCGGACCAGCCTGTCCTTCAGCCCCGACCTGCTGCCGACCGAGCTGGCGGATACCCTGACGGGTGGAGCCGATGCGGACACGATCAGCGGTCTTGCCGGCAACGACCTGCTTGACGGCGGCGCGGGCAACGATCTGCTCGACGGCGGTGACGGCGACGATACGCTGTCCGGCGGCAGCGGTGTCGACACTCTTGTCGGCGGCAACGGCGCGGATCTGATCCTTGGCGGTGCCGGCGCGGACATGCTCACCGGCGGCGCGGGCAACGATACCTTCCAGGGCACAGAGTCCGAGTTCTCCGGCGACACGATCAGCGACCTCGCCGACGGCGATTCCGTCCTGATCAAGGGCGCGGAATTCTCCGGGGACAATGTGACGCTGACCATTACGGATGGTGTCACCACGGTCTCCATCGACTCGAACGGCGACGGCAATGCCGATGCCAGCTTCACGCTGGACGGCGAATTCCGCTCCGTCACGGCGTCGACGGCAGCCGGCGACACGACACTGGCCTTCTCCACCTCGGCTCCGGTCAACCCCAACCTGGAGAAATACCAGGTACAGGCCACCGGCGATTTCAACGGCGACGGCAAGCAGGATCTGCTTCTGGTTTCGGACAAGAGCAATGTCTCGGTCTGGACCCTCGACGGCGCAACGCCGGACGCGAAGGGCCTGACCGGCGCGCTCAATCGTGGTGGTGACTTCTCGATCCAGGCCGTTGGCGATTTCGACGGTGACGGTGACGACGACATCCTGCTGCACGGCAGTGACGGCGCCATCTCCGTCTGGGAGATGGACGGCACCACGGCCGACGCGAAGGTCTATTCCGGCCGGATTCAGTCGGGTTGGGAAATCACCGGCACTGCCGATTTCAACGGCGATGGCGGGCTGGATATCCTACTCCGGAGCCAGGATGGCGCGGTTTCCGTCTGGGAGATGGATGGCGGCACCGTCACCAACCGCTCCTATGCCGGGCAAATGTCTTCGGACTGGACCGTCGAATCGATCTCTGACTTCAACGGCGACGGCAAGGCCGACATTCTCGCCCGCAATTCCGACGGCGCCGTTTCGGTCTGGGAAATGGATGGCGGCACGGCGAGCAGCAAGAGCTATGCCGGATCTCTGGACAGCAGCTGGGATATCGAGGCGGTCGCCGATTTCAATGGCGACGGCAAGCAGGACATCATGGCCGTCAAGAACGATGGTTCCGTCTCGGTCTGGGAAATGGACGGCGGCACGGCGAGCAGCAAGGGCTTTGCCGGCAAGCTTGGCGCGGGCTGGGAAGTCCGTGCGGTCGAGGACTTCACCGGCGACGGCAAGGCCGACATCCTGACCACGGGCTCGGACGGCACGGTCTCTGTTTGGGAAATGGACGGCAGCACCGTGACGGCCAGGACCTATGTCGGCAAGCTCGGCGAAGGTTGGGAAATCAAGGAAATCGCCGACTTTAACGGCGACGGCTCCAGCGATCTGCTGACCGCAAACGCGAACGGCGTCGTCTCTCTCTGGGAAATGGATGCCGGCGGCACCTCGGAGAAAGCCTATGTCGGACAGCTTCAGGCAGGCTGGGAAATCGGCAAGATTGCGGACTTCAATGGTGACGGCACCGCGGATATCCAGCTGCAGAACACCGACACCGGCCAGGTCTCCATCTGGGAGATGGACGGCTCGGACGTCGTGGTTGCGGGCTTGACCGGCAACCTCTGGAACGACCTGATCTAGTTTCGCCATACAGCGGCCGGCAGAGACTGCCGGCCGCCGCAGCGACTTCAGGAAGCGCCTGCCTCTGCATCACTCCATGGAAACACGTACCGGACCGGTTGGTATCGGTTAGCCGGAGATCATCTCACGGCGCCACATACCGGCTGAGAAGGGCCACGCTGCCGCTCAGCAGAACCACGCTAAATACCAGCCGCGCCGCGTCTCTGATCGACAGGACACGGCTGCGCCGGAGCAAGATGGATTGTCCGCCCAGCATGACAAAGGACGCGACGATCACGCCGATCCCCACACCTTCCAGACCGGCTTCGCGGAAGCCGATGACGGTGCCGGCCCAAAGCGTGGCGATTGCCAGGAAATAAACAGCCACGATTTCCCGGCTTGGCCGGGTCCGGGCGGACATGGCAATGGGCATCAGCCACGAGGCGCTGATCATCGGAATTCCCGCGACCAGAAAGATCTTCAACGCCGGAACCGCGGCCGCATAGGCCACGTAAACGACAGGCACCACCGGTTTGACCAGCATCACGCCGATGGTCGAGAGCACCGATATCACCGCCGCCAGTTTCAGGGCATCACCAACCACCCGGCGCGACAGGGCAAAAGGCTCAGCCGCATAAGCCTCGGCCGAAAGTTTCGGATAATAGGCCTGCGCGATGGTCCCGAAGGTCCCGGCATAGAGGCCCAGTACCGCCGCCGCGAAAGAGAACTGCCCATAGGTTTCCGGATCGGCGAGATCCGCGACGAACCAGCGGTTCGCCATCATGAACACGCTCCAGAGCGAGACCGAAACGAACAGCGGGAAAGCAGCGGTCACGGTCCGGCGCATGCGGTGCAGGCTGGGATGATACCGGATGCTTGGCGGGTCCCGGCGCAACATGGTGGCGGCGACGCCACCGAACCAGAGAATAAGGACCGAGAAACAGCCGGAAAGTCCCCCGAAATAGAGGCCCAGCACCCGGGGAGCCGTCAGTCCGATCTGCACCACCGTATTGTTCGCGGTGAACAGCCCGTAGGTCGAAAGACCGCGATAAAGGGCCAGATGCCCCATCAGGATGAACTGTGTGCCACCCGCCAGAATCGCAAGCAGGGTTGCCGGCATGGGCAACGGCACCTTGAAGGAGTTCTCCAGAGCCACGGCAAGCACGAGTGCCGTCGCGGTGGCAATCACCGCCAGATAGAACCGGGTCCAGAGAATACCCTGCACCCGGACGCCCGCCGGACTGTTGAGCCCGGCCTGTTTCATCCGGGCGGAGGTCCGGGTGATGAGCTGGGATGTTCCCAGATCAAGCAGCCAGAGATACTGCACGAACGTGGAGATCAGGATGAACTGGCCGAACGAGACCGGCTCCATGAACCACGGAATGAACAGCCCGGTGGCGGCAACGCAGGCATTGACCGTCGGCACCACCAGCGCGTAGCTGCGCGGGCTTTCCAGAAATTTCTTGAGCTGGCTCGGGGACTCTTCGCCCGGCGGGCTTGCGCTTGCTGGCCCGGCACTTGCTGGCTCGGCACTTGGCGGTGTGCTTTCGCTCGTCATATGCTGGTCTCCATTGCGGCACCGGCCAAACGGGAATGTGTGTGACGGACTTGATTGAGTATGACTGGGAATGCGACTGGGAACATGGTGTACCGGCCGCGATCCGCTGTGGCGGTATCCGCGGAACCGATTTTGGAATTGAAACTGCCGACCGTCACTCTTTCTTCACCCTTGCGCCTGAACGTCATGGCGCCCGCATCACAGAAGATCGCGCGCTCACGAACGGCCCCGGGTCAGGCGAAAGGCGCCTGACCGTCGACATGGCCGAGGGCCGGTGGAGCACTGTCATCACGTCGAGCCTCCACAAACGGGGACTCGCTCTCTCCGCCTCGCTTACCACGCTTTCGCCCTCGCTCTTTCAGGATTTTGTCGTCCGGGCGGTTTTTTCGAGCGATTCCTTTACCGCAGCATCGATTGGCGGCGAGCATTTCCAGCATACCGGCAGCAATATCTATCACCAGCACCCTGTCCGCCATGCCACGCTTTCCGGCCCGTCGGGAAAGCTCGACATCCAGGTCACCGAATCCGTTCCGGGGCAGGCATTCGAGCAGGTTCTTTATGTCCGGGATGCGCCGGAAGGCTGGGTTGTGCATGCCAGGCTGATCCCGAAGATGCCCTATGCGCTTCTCTGGGTCCGCTGGTTCAATCGCTTTGCCCGGATTTCCCTGCCCGGCTGGGCAAGCCGTATCCTGCTCTCCGTTCCCGGCCTGAAATCCCGCCTCTGGTACGCGGCGGAGCGCGGCGGCCGCAATGTCCTGCAACTGCAGGCCAGCGGGCTTGCCCGTCTGGATGCGGGGGAGCATGTCGCGCTTGCCATGGAGATGACTTTGGGAGATGCGCTTTGACCCCTCCTGAAGGCACCGTCGGCACACGGTTTGACTGGATCACGGAGCAGATCGCCGGGGCCCTGGCCACCCAGTGCGATCCTGAAACCGGTTTCGCGGATACGGAATTCTATGGCAGCGCTTTCGCCGCCATGCTCTGGCAACGCTGGCCCGAACGCTTCAACGCCGATATCAAAGCCGCGCTCGACCGGCTGAAGCGGCAGGACAAACAGGCCCGGATCGGGGTCTGGGGAAACCGCTTTCACTGGGAATTCGTGCGATTCGCACTTGCCGACCTGTTCCGTTCGGGCCCTGTCGGCCACTACCGGGAACCCGGGGATGTGCTCGGCGGGATGGGTTTTGTCCGCAATCGCGTTGCCAACTGGACCCTGCTGCGCAGCACCGTGCGGCTTGCCGGAACGGCCCGGCTCGACAGGATCATCGGCCGGATGGAACGCTGGCTGGCCCTCGCCATCTACCAGAGGCCGGACGGTTTCATCGAGGATCAGCGCGGCGCCCCGACGCAGCAATATCATGCCTTTGCCGCCGCGTTGCTGGGCTACCAGATCTCCGTGCTTGAAGAGCCTTCCGCCGCTCTGCATGAAAAATTTCGCGCGGCCCTCCAGGCCCTTGTCCGGACCGCGCTGCATGATGGCGAGGTAAACGCCATCGGGCGCGGGCGGTTTCAGAGCTTCGGCTATGCCGCAGCGGCACTGGCGCTGGCGATCGGGCTGCGGCTTGGCTGTGCACCGGAAGGCTCCATCACCCTGCTGCGAGCCATCGCCGACCGGCTGGAGGCCGCTCTCGGACCCGGCGGCACCCTGCCCCTGATGATCACCCGGATCGACGAGACGGAGGAGGTAACGCCGCCGCCGCATCACCCCCATCAACGCCGGATCGGCTGGCATTCCTACAATAACGGGCCGGATTATCTTGCCTTCTCGGGCGCCGTCCTGAAGCTCGCGGCGGAACAGCTCGCCGCCTCGCCCGAGCCGGGCACCCCCCTGCCGCTTCCGGCGGAGGACTGTCTGGCGGACGGTATCCGGATCGTCCGCAACGCCGCCTATTCCGCGATCGTCACCCTGCCGCGCCGTACCATCACCGCGTCCCAGCCCCTGCCCTATATCGTCACGGCCAGCGGCGCGCGACCTTTGCCGTCCTATGGCGACGAGGCCCTGCCGGACAGTATCTATACTCCCCTGTCCCTGCCTCTGCCGGTCTTCGAGGAGCATGACGGCACGTTCCGCACCCTGCTTTCCGGCACTGATTTCCGCTGGTCCGGGCCGGATAAAATCGTCGGTGAAACCGCTACGTTCCGCTTCGAGCGGCGTTTCCGTTTCGAGGCCGGGTCAATCGAGATCGAGGATGCCCTGACACTGACCGGGGCACCTGATGACGCCCGGTTGCACCTGCCCTGGCTGACCTTGCCCGCATCGGCAAAGCCGGCACCGAAGAAGGGAGAGGGCACAACATTCACCCTCGACGGAGCATCGCTGGAGAGCGACCTGCCACTGACCGAAGTCACGGCGGCAGAGCCGCAATACGGCATCAGCGGACGGCTGCGGGTCTGGTCGCATGCGACGGCTCTGCCCCCGCCGGGCGACATCGCAACGGCCCGCTACCGGGTCCTGTTTACGGCTTGATCCCGTCCACCAACAGCGAGAGGTGCGAGGAAGGGAAGCTTTTGTCCGGCGTGCCGTGCCGCTTGCAGCGGTAAATACGCCCCCGTTCTTCGCCCCACGGCTCCTCATGGAATTGCCCGCTCCTGTCGAACCATTCACCGGGCTCAACCCGAAACCCGGCAGCCTCCAGCACCGCGCTCAGGCTTTCCAGCGTGAAGAGCTGCTTGTGATCCTCCGCGCCGGGGCCGGTCCCGCCGGGCTCCACATTGCGGATATAATCCGGGTTGGGATTATGCCCGTCCGGAACGGCGATCCGGATGGTGCCGCCCGGCTTCAGGTAACGGAACGCATTTTCCAGCACCGCCGGGATCAGCTCCGGCGGAATATGCTCGAACACATGCTCCGCGAGCAGCCGGTCAACCGCCGCCTCGCGGCCGATGAGTTCCGCCCAGGCAGCCGCGCGCGTCGCATCGAAAAAACCGATATCGGAGCCAAACCAGTCCGGCGCCGGGGCCGTACCGCCAAGCACGATTTTCAGTGGCAGACCCGAGGCCACCGCCCGTCTCAGCCTGCGTTCCTGATACCAGTCGCGCAGGGGACGCCTAAAATACTCGAAAAATTTTCCACGAAGAGTCATGACGCACACGATCTATTAACCAAACTGCATAACACTGCGGCACAACCGATTGCGAAATCAGGAAAACCCGTGATCCGGCACGATATACGACAGGGTCGCGATCTGATAGGTTAATTGCCCTGCCCGCGTTTTAACCAGAGGACACATGCTGGCGGACCAATCCCCTCTCGTCTCCGTTGTCACCACCGCTTTCCAGGCGGAGGCGCATGTCGCACGGGCGCTCCGCTCTGCGAGCCTGCTGGATACGGACGCGCCGATGGAAATCATCCTGTTCGACGACGGATCGACGGACGGCACGCTGGCGGCTGCACGCGCCGAGGCGGAGGCAGATCCGCGCATCCGCGTTATCGAGGGCGGCCGTCAAGGCCGGGCACGGGCGCTAAACCTGGCGATCCGCGCCGCCAAAGGCCGCTATATCGCCATTCTCGACGCGGACGATGTCGCCCTTCCATACCGCCTGCGAGCCACGCTTCCGATCCTTGAGGCACAGCCCGCGCTGGCCATGGCCTGCTCGGAGGCGATTGTTTTCGAAGGCGTCATTCCCCGCCCCCCCGCCCCGGCTGGCCAGGGCGCGCGCGTGCGCCGGATCACCCCCGCCATGCTGTACGCGTCCAACCGGATCACCCATTCAACCGTGCTGTTCCGGCGCGCGGCATGGGAACAGGCCGGGGGCTATGACGAGCGGCTCGATATCTGCATCGATTATGCGTTCTATTTTCGCCTGCTCCGGGTCGGCGGGATTGGCCAGACGGACACCGTGACCTGCCTGCGCGAGCGCCGGGACGACAGCTATTTCGCGGCCCGGCGCCAGCAGGACTACCGCAACGCCCTGTCCGTGATACGGGCTGAAGCGCGCAACACCATGGCAATCCCGCTCTGGGCACAGCTCTCCGCCACTGTCCGGTCCGTCCGGCTTGGCGCGAAACATCTGTGTGGCCAACTGCACGCATCATCGGGAACGGCCTGAGCATGGCGAGACATCCTCGCATGCCCGGAACGCCCGGAACGCCAAGCAATGGAGCCGGCAGTGCCGCGGCACAGGCGGCCCTGTACCGCAGCGCCGGCGGTATCCGGCAGCTCGGGCGGGCGGCACCACTCAGCGTGTCGCTGCTGATGTTCATCATTTTTGCCCAGGCGCTTGTCACCATCCCGGCTCAGTTCCGCATTATCCCGCAGATATCCCTCGGCGGCTTTCTCTCGCTTCTGTTCGTCGTGCTGCTGATCATGCATTTCCTGATGCGGCCCTACGTGGTGCGCGAGATCCGCTGGTCGACCTTCATGTTCCTCCTGTTCACCGCATGGATCGCCTACGGTTTCATCTTCTACCGGCTGACGGTGCAGGGCATTCAGAACACGGTTATCATCATCTCCAGCATCCTCTCCTTCATGATCGCGGCACAGGTGGCGAAGAGCATCCGTGCGCCAACCCGCGCCATCGTCCGCGCCATATTGATAGCGATCTGGATTCCGGCGGTGATCTATGTGCTGGCGATCCCGGTCCTCGGTTTCGGCCATCTGGAGATTTTCGCGCCGCGTTCCCTCGCCGGGTTCCTGCTGATCGGCATTGCCATCCATTGCGGCTACTGGCGGCACGGCTCGCGCAGCGATCTCTGGCTGGCTCTCTTCCTCTATGCGGTGGTGGTGCTCTCCCTCTCGCGCGCGGCGATGGGCATGGGGCTTGGCGTCTTCATCCTGGCGCAGCTCCGGCTGAACAGTTTTTCCGGCTGGTTCCGGATGCTCGCCATACTCTCGGTCGCCGTCGGGCTCGCCGCGTTCATGCTGCTGAATTTCGAACCCCTGAGACAGCGCTTCTTCACCGGCGACCTTTCGGCGGCTGTCGGCGGCGTGAAGATCAACACGATGGGCCGGATCCTGGCCTGGACCACGGTGATCAATTCCGCCCTCGAATCACCGATCGTTGGCAAGGGCCCGGCCTCGAGTTCCGAGGCCCTGGTAGTCCTGCATGCCGGGATCGAACAACCGCATAACGACTATCTGCGGATCTGGCACGATTACGGGCTCATCGGCATCATGCTCTGGTTCAGCGCCTTCGGCAGCATGATGCTGGCCTGCCGCCGGCAATATGTCCTGTTCCGTAAATGGGGCGCGCGGGAGACCTCCCTCGGAGCCTCCACCTTACTGGCGCAGATCACGCTGCTCGCCCTGATGCTGACCGATAATGTCCTGATCTATTTCTACAACATGGTCCCGATTTTCATCCTCTCAGGCCTCGTATTGGGATCGATCCCGCATGCCCCGCTGCTCCGTCGTTCTGCTTCTTAACATCGTGCCGCCGTACCGCGTTGCGCTGTTCCAGGCGCTGGAGCGGGAGGTGCGCCGGCTGACCGTGCTTGTTTCCACCGGCATGGAGGCCGACCGCTCCTGGAAAACGGACTGGCGCGGACTCGATGTCCGTGTCTCGCGCTCCCTTACCCTGCCATACCGGCGGCGCCACCCGGACGGGTTCGGCGAGGATCTGTCCACCCATCTCAGCGTCGACATGCTCCCGCGCCTGTGTGCGCTGGCACCGGATATCGTCATCAGCGCCGAATTCGGTGCCCGCACCCTGCAGGCATGCCTTTACCGCTGTCTGGCACCGCTTATGGGCCGGCGCACAAGACTGCTGCTCTGGGCCACCGTGTCCGAGCACAGCGAGCGCGGACGCGGATGGGCACGCACGTGCCTCCGGCGGCTGCTGGCGAAGAGGGTGGACGGGGCCATGACCAACGGCGAGTCCGGTGCCCGGTATCTGGAAAGCATCGGGTTCGCGCCCGAGCGGATTTTCCGCATCCACCAGTCAACCGATCTCGACCGTTTCGCGCATCCGGACACCACCGCCCGTCCGGCGGCCGAAGAGAGCCGGACGCTCCGTCTGGTCACGGTGGGCAGCCTGATACAGCGCAAGGGGCTCCGGCCCTTCCTGCAACACCTGATCCTGTGGTGCACAGCCCATCCGGACCGGATCATCGAGTGGCGGCTGATCGGCGACGGGCCGGAGAGGATTGCACTGGAAACGCTGGTGCTGCCCGCCAATCTCAAGCTCGGCTTTCTTGGCGACGTGGCCTACGAAGATGTTCCCGCCCTGATGGCCGATGCCGACCTGCTGGCTTTCCCGACCCTTGCCGACGAATGGGGCCTGGTTGTCAACGAGGCCATGGCGGCGGGCCTGCCGGTGCTGGCGAGCTGCCGGGCCCAGGCAGCCGAGGAAATGGTCACGGAGGGTGAAAACGGCTGGCTTTTCGATCCCCTCGACCCCGCATCGACCGATAAAACACTCAGCCGTGCCCTCGAAACTCCGGCAGAGCGCCGGGCGATCATGGGAGAGGCGGCCCGCCTGACCTCCGCGCGCTTCTCGCACGCGAACACCGTCCGTCGGATCATGCAGGCCATCGAGGCGGTATCGGCCCGATGAAAATCCTGTTCGCGCATTGCCGCTACCAGCAGACCGGGGGAGAGGATCGGGCCGTCGAGGCCGAGATGGCCGCATTGCGCGGCGCCGGACATGACGTTGCGATCCTGGAGCGGGATAACGAGAGCATCTCAACCCTCCGGGACAAGGCTGCAACGGCCTGGTCACTGCCGGGCACTGACGCGCTCCGGGCCGGGCTGCGCGCCGAGATCGAGGAACATGCGCCCGATATCGTGCATGCCCACAACATCTTCCCGCTGATCACGGCGTCGTTGTATGACGCCGCCCGCGACCTCGGCATTCCCGTCGTCCAGACACTGCATAATTACCGGAATATCTGCGCTTCGGCCCTGCTCATGCGGGATGGCCGGATCTGCGAGGACTGTATCGGCGGCAGCCCTTACCAGGCCGTGCTGCATCGCTGTTATCGCGAGAGCATCCCCGGGTCATTCGCCCTCGCACGCATGATCGCGCACCACCGTGACAGGGATACCTGGAGCCGGTCGGTCGACCGCTTCATTGCCCTTTCCGAGTTCTCCAGGAGCCGTTTCGTCGCCGCCGGCTTTCCCGCCGGCCGGATCATTGTGAAGCCGAACAGCCCGGGGGCGCTCTTCGCTGACAAACCGGAGGCGCAAGACAGATCCGGCGCCCTCTATGTCGGCCGTCTCTCTCCGGAAAAAGGCATCGCCCCATTGCTCCGGCTCTGGAAGAAGGACTGGCCGCCCCTGCGTGTGATCGGCGACGGTCCCGACGCACCGGCCCTGAATGACGCCGTCCGGGATGGCCGGGCCATCGCGCTTGGTGCGCTCGGCCCCGACGCCATCGCCAGCGAGATGCGCCGCGCCGCACTCTGCGTCATCCCCTCCCGATGCTACGAGAATTTCCCGATGGTGATCGCGGAAGCCTTCGCCTCCGGCCTGCCCGTGCTCGCCTCCAATATCGGCGCGCTTGGCGAGCTGGTGGAGGAAGACCGGACCGGCGCCCGCTTCGATCCGTTCGATCCGGACAGCATGATCCGCGTCATCGATGCCGCCTTCGCCGAGCCAGATCGCCTGGCACGATGGGGCGCCACGGCGCGGACGCATTACGAGAAGCATCTGACCACGGCAGAGACGATGTCACAGCAGACCGCACTCTATGAAAGCCTGACAGGCGGGACAGCAAGAGCGTGACAGATCATCCCGACATCCAAATGGTACCGGTGCTGGGCCGCACAATCGCCGCCGGGGGCTTTGCTGCGGTGGCGGAAGCCGTTCTTGCCTGCGCCCATTCAGCGAAACCGGCCTATGTCTGCGTTTCCGGAGCCCATCCTCTCTCCCTCGCCAAAGCCGATCCGGATTTCGCCGCCGCCCTCGACGGTGCGGCGCTGATCACACCGGACGGCATGCCGGTAAAATGGATGCTTGCCCTGAAAGGACACCCCGAAAGCGAGCGGGTGGCCGGGCCGGACCTGGCGCCCTGGCTGATCTCGCAGGCGGAAGGCGCGGGCCTGCCCGTCTATTTCTACGGCGGCATGCCGGACGAGCTCGAAGACCTGCGCCGCGCTCTCGCCGTGACTCACCCGAAGCTGAATGTCGTCGGCTGGGACAGCCCGCCCCTGCTCCCGGAGCGGCCGGATTTTGACGCAGAGACGGTTGCACGGATGAATGCCAGCGGCGCCAGACTGATTTTCATCGGCCTCGGCTGCCCGCGTCAGGAATTCTGGATGACCCGGCACAGCGCCGCCGTGAACGGCACCATGATCGGCATCGGTGCCGCATTCAATTTCATGTCCGGCAGGCTGGAGCGGGCGCCACACGCCATGCGGTCTCTCGGCCTTGAATGGCTGTACCGCGTTCTGCAGGAACCCCGGCGCCTGATTGGCCGCTACCTGCTGCACAATTCCCGCTTCATCTGGTTCGCCCTGCTCGATCTGATCGCGCATCGGTGCAAGCGGGAGGAACGCTGATGGCCGGTTATCTTGTCACCGGCGGCTGCGGCTTTATCGGCAGACACCTTATCGCCGCCTTGCTGCAGGCCGGACACGGCGTCACCGTGCTGGACGATCTGTCTTCCGGCGATCCGGCGAAATTGCCCTCGGCGGCACGCCTTGAAGAAGGCTGCGTCACAGATGCAGACAAGCTGGCCAGACTGGCGGAGGACGCGGACGGTGTGTTCCACCTCGCGGCGATCGCCTCCATCGCCGCCGCCGAAGCGAACCCGGACCGGGCGCATGCAGTCAATGCCGGTGGCGCGGCCAATGCCGTTGCCGCCACGACACGGAACCGCGTTCCTCTGGTGCTGATCTCTTCCGCCGCGGTCTATGGCGACGCGGGACCGGGCATGGTTTCCGAGACCTATCCATGCCGGCCATTATCCGCCTATGGCGCCGACAAATTGCAGGGCGAACAGCATGCCCTGAAGGCTGCCGAAAAAGGCCTGACCGCCACCATTGTCAGGCCCTTCAACGTTTATGGGCCGGGTCAGGATGCAGGCTCGCCCTATGCCGGGGTGATCTCCCGCTTCATCGCAGCCGCGCTCTCCGGAGCCCCGCTCCGGGTGGATGGCGATGGCAGCCAGAGCCGGGATTTCATCTTCATCGACGATCTCATCCGCCTGCTGACATCTGCGATATCCCAGCCCCGGCCCGGCGCCCGGATCGTGAACGGGTGCACCGGAATTGCCACCAGCGTTAAAACACTTGCCCATGAGATCGGCCGTATTTGCGGCGGTGATATCCGGATCGACCCCGGACCCGGCCGGTCCGGCGGTGTGGCCCATTCTTTGGGAGATCCGGCCCGGGCGGCGGAATTGTTCGGGTTTCGCGCCGGGGTCACACTGCCGGACGGCTTGCAACGCACCCTGGACTGGCAGCAAAAAGCGGCTCTTCAGTAGGCAGAGCGGCCGATCCCGACCTCGATCACGGTCAGGGCGAGGATCTTCAGGTCGAAGCCGAGAGACCAATTCTCGATATAATGCAGGTCGAGCTCGACCCGGTGGCGCATCTTGTCGAGCGTATCGGTCTCCCCGCGCAAACCGTTCACCTGAGCCCAGCCGGTGATACCGGGCTTGACCCGGTGACGGCCGAGATAACCGTCGATCAGCCCGGCATAATGCTCGTTGTGGGAAACCGCGTGCGGACGCGGCCCGACCAGCGACATGCTGCCGCCCAGAACATTCAGCAGCTGCGGAAGCTCGTCCAGACTGCTCCGGCGCAGAAACCGGCCGAGCGCTGTGATACGCGGGTCATCCCGGGTGGCTTGCCGAAGGAGCGGGTCCGGCCCGGTTTCGCCTCCGGCAATCCCGTCACCGTCCCGCACCATGCTCCGGAACTTGAGCACCATGAATTCGTCATTGTTGAAGCCGTAGCGCTTCTGCCGGAACAGCACCGGACGGCCCATGGTGATCATGATGGCAAGTGCGATGAGCAGCATGACCGGCGCCAGGACGATCAGCAGGAGTCCCCCCAGGACAAGATCGACGCAGCGCTTCTGCACACTTTCCCAGCCAACGATCGGAAGGTCCGCCAGAATCAGGCCGGCCTGCCCCGCGATCCGGTCAATGCCAAGCGCCGGCACCCCATGCAGATAGGAAGGCAGCCGCAAGCGTATGTTGACCGGCTGATCCTTAAGTGTGGCCAGTGCCGCCCGAAAGGCGGCTTCCTCATCGGGCTCATAACACAGCAGCACATCGTCTACCCGGCCGGCCGCGATGATCCTGCGCAGGCTCTCCTCGCTGCCATGCAAAGGCACACCTTGCAGAGTCTCGCCAGGGATGCCGCCGCTGACAAAGCCGCCGACCAGACGGGGCCCACCGCGATGGGTGAGCAATATCTGCACCGCTTCATTCACCAGTCGAGGCGAGCCAAGGACCGCCACCCGGTTGGCGAACCGGCCACTCCGCCGCACCTTGGAGACCCAGGCCAGCACCGAAACTCGCACCACGATCAGGGCAACACCACCGCCCAGCACCACGACAAGCAGCCAGAAGCGCGAGAAATCCTCGGATATCTTGAAGGCATAGAGCGCGACCACGAAAATGATCATCGTGCCGATCCAGCAGCGTAACGCCTGCATCACATGGATCCGCCGCGCATCGCTGCGATCAAAGGCATAACTGTTCTGACTGATGCCGCAGATCAGATACAGCGCGCAGATGAAAAGCCCGCCGAGCAGGTAACGCTCTGGCAGCTCGAAACTGCCGTTGCGGACCGCATAAGCGATGATATTGATCGCATAAAGGGCCAGCGCCTCAAGCGAGGCCAACCAGACCGCCATCCAGATCAGCGTTTTGTTGCGCATGATTTAGTGAGCCCAGCTCCGGCACCGCATCATCGAGCACGCGCCCATTCCGTTTGGCCGTCATCTTCCGGAGGTGCTGCATCAACACCGTAATATTGCCCGTCATAGGCTTCCGCCCCGCCATCGATCGACTGGATCCGGAGATTGTTCTTCGACATCACGATCCCGGCCAGATTTTCGCCGACCTCATAAACTTCCCGGATGGTCTGCTCCGCCGTCTCCCGCCGGGTGCGTTCCCACTCGACCACGAAGACGGTGGCATCCACCTGGGGAACCAGCACAAGCGTGTCGGAAACCACCGAGGCAGGACCGCTGTCCAATACGGTGAAATCGAAGTTCTGCGTACTGTAGCGCAGCAACTCGGCCATCCGCCGGGAGCCGAAAAGATCGTCCGAATTCGACAGCAAGCCGCCCGTCGCGACATAGTGGATTCCGGTAGCCATATCGAATTCGATGGCATCCTCGATCTCGCCGTCGCCATTCAGATACTGCTTGAGGCCCCGGTTGGTCACGCTGTCGATTTGTTTCGTGACGGTGCCATTCACTGTGTCGCAATCGATGACCAGCGTCCGCAGCCCGGCCGAGACGGCATTCGCGACCAGCCCCAGAGCGATCGAGGACTTGCCCTCTCCGGCAATTGAGGAGGTGATCAGCACAGTCCGGATCGGTTTGCCCTCGCCAAGCAGATTGAGCGCGGTACGCAGCTTCCGGATACCCTGCCCGACGGCCGATCCCGGCCGGCGGCGCACCATTTCAAACAGTGGCGCTCCGGAATCCTTCACCTGTTGCGACAGCGGGATGCTGGCGATGACCGGCAATCCTGTCACCTGCTCGAGTTGCTTGGCATTCTTGAACCCGCGGATCAGGAAATCCATCAGCAGTGCCAGCAGGGCGGCAATGATCATCGACGCAAGCAGCGAGGCGAGCACCGCCAGTTTCTTCTTCGGCGCCACCGGCACCCGGGGCATGACGGCACGGGAAATCACCTCGGCACCGACCTGGTCCGGCTCCCGGCCCTCGAGATCCACCGCGGCAAGCCGGTTCAACATGACCTCGTAAAGATTCTGGTTGGCCGCCACCTCCGCCTGGATGGCGCGCAATTCGATCTCGGCATCCGCCTGGGATTCCATGATCGCTTTCAGCTCTCCAACCGCATTGGCGACATTCGCCTCCCGCACCCGGGCAATCTCGGTCTCGTTACGCATCGACTGCACGATCTTGCGCACCTCGCCCGCAATCGTGACGCGCACGTCTTCAAGCTCCCGGCGGGTCTTGATAACGTCGGGATGACCATCGCGCAGGGTTGTGAGCTGCTCCGCGAGGCGTTGCTGGATCTGGGATTCCTGCAGCCGCAGATTATTGATCAGCTGGGAGGCAAGGACCGGGGCCAGACTGGCCGTCCCGTCCGGCTGATCGATCAGCAACTGGACCTGACGCAACCGGGCCTCGCGCTCGGCCCGCTCGGTGCTGGTCTGAATCAGCTGGTCGTTCAGCTTGATCAGCTGCTGCTGCATCAGCTCGGTGCCGCGAATATCGAGCAGACCTTCCTCACGGCGGAACCGCTCGAATTTCTGTTCGGAATCGAGAACCCTCTCCTGCAAAGCCGCAACCTGGTCTGTCAGCCATTGGCTGGATTGCCGGATTGCCCGGTCCCGCTGGGTCCGTTTCTGCTCCAGGAAAAGCTCCGCGATGGTGTTCGGAACACGGGCGGCCAAAGCCGGATCGTTACTGCGGAACTCAATGGTGATGACCCGCGACAATTGCTCTCCGTCGACCGTCAGCCGTTCGAGAAAATTGTCGGTTACATCGGCGCGCAACGCTTCCGGAGTAAGGTTTTCAGTTTTTTCCCGGCCCTTCATATAGGCGCCGGCATCGAAACCGAAATTCTCCCGCAGCCAGTGATCGGCCGCCCCGGTCCAGCTTGAGACCAGTGTGCGGAGATGCAGCATCTCCAGAAGCTCGCCTGCCGTATGACGCCACCCCGCTTCACCTTCAGGCTGCAGGGACGGATTGAACTCCGGCACATCTTCCAGACCGAGCCGGTCGATCACCAGCGCGGCGAAAGCGCGGGATTTCAGGTAGGCGGTTTCCGTCGGCAGGTTCGTGCTGCTGGGCGACAGCGCCTGCGGCAGGGTAAAGCCCTGAATATTGAAAGCCCCCTTGGACTCCGCCATCAGCAGTTTCGTGTAGCCCGAATAGACCGGCTTCATCGAATAAACGATCAGGCCGGTCACCAGCGGCACCAGCAGCATCACGAACAGGATCAGGAGAAACCGGCGGCGCATGACCGACACAAGCCGCCAGAGATCGAACGTCTCACCTGTATCCAGCGGATCCGCGAACAGGGCGGAGGGCGCCTCGGAGGAGCGTCGCGATCTGGGGAATGCCGTAACGTTCGCCATGTCCGTTCCTAGAACCAGCGCCGTTTGATCTCGATCACGTCACCCGGATAGATGGACGTGTCGAGGCTGACATCGCGGACAGTCTGGCCATGTTCGGTGCGCCGCGTCAGCAATGCCTGGGATTTCGCCGCCCGGCGCGTGAAGCCGCCGGCCTCCGCCACCGCCTTGCGCATGTTAAGCCCAAGGACGAAATCGAAGCTGCCCGGCGTGTTCACCTCGCCAAGAACATAGAAAGGCTGATAACGGGCAATGACAATATCGACCTTGGGGTCGATCACATAATTGAGGTCAACGATTCCGGTCACCAGGGAGCGGAGCTCCAGTGCGGTCTTGCCACGCGCCTCGATCTTCCCGACCAGCGGCAATTCCATCTGTCCGTCATCGGTGATGTCGACAATCGCGGACAGTTCCGGATGACCAAAGACCGTCACCGCCACGCGATCACCGGCAACCAGCCTGTATTCCGCGATGGTCGGCGTCGTTGGCGGCGGCAACTCGTCGATATCGTTTGTGCCGCACGCGGACAGCCCGAGACACAGAACGAGCCCCAGAAGGGCACCGGCCGAAAGACGGGCCAAGGGGAAGGCCGAAGGGAGGATGGAGGCAAGGAGGCAGGCTAATCGCATCTCTATCTCCTAAAACCGGCCGAGATTGAAAGGATTAACGGTGCCGTCATCAGCCTGACAGCAAAGTTTGGCACTGATCCGGAACATCACCGTCGTGGCATCGAAAGCCCGCGCCGGGTCGGTCGAATCCGACACCTCGCGTTCAACGCTCAGACCGGCAAACAGATGTTCGTTGATCAGGTAGGTCGCGTTTGCTCCGACGAGCATGTCATCGTCTTCCCGGTCGATCTGCTGGAATTCCTCGTTCGCCACGGAGAAGTAACCACCGATTATCAATTGCTCGAATGGATCATAGTCGAGCCCCACGCGAAAGGACCGCGAAAGTTTCGTTCCCGCGCTTGGGTCGTCCGACTGCTGGTTCTCAATATCCGCGTCTGCCGTAAAGGTCATGATCGGCGTCAGGTTCCAGAGCAGACCGCCGGACAAGACGAAGTCCGTCTGCGCGGAGCGCGTGCTTGCGTCGAACATCCGGTGTGAGACGCCAACCCTGCCGTTGAAGGCACTGACCCCGGTGATATCGCGTGACGCCCCGACCGACAGCGTCAGACGCGTCGAGTTCTGATCCTCCGAAGCCTCTTCGGTATAGACATCGCGAAGCAGGCTGGGCGAAACAAAGAGATCGTATTCACCTCCGGGGGAATAGCCGACAAACCCGCGCAGATTGAAAGTTGTGCGGTCCAGTGTATCCCGATCTACGTTGTCCGTCGGATTGTAGGACCTGTGCACCGCTTCCCCGACGATACGCGTAAAGACCCGGTCATCCCGCCTGTCGTCATAAACCCCACCGACGAGATATTGATTGAAGGTCAGCGGCTCGAAGCCAGCGCCGGGATCCGCATCGTCGCCGCGCCGGATGTGACCGCGCTTCGCTTCGGCGAAACCGCGCGCAAAAACACCGTCATCGACATCGATCCGCACCGCCGTGGCCAGACGGGCATCCGTCGTATTCTCCCGGCTTGATTCCGCGACCCGCCGGTCCGTCAGGTCAACAATCAGCAAGGCTTCATGATTGGTCCAGTTGGAACGCAGCGCCGCTTCCGCCTTCGCTTCGGTAACAGCAGAGGAAATCGCGCCGTTCTTGACCCGGGTGACATTGCTGTCCCGGCCGGCATCGACAGTCGCTTTGGAAAACAGATCGAAACTTCCGGCCAGCCGCCCGGCATCCGAACGATCATCGGGCCGGCTAAGCAAATCAAGCGACAAACCGTAGCTTTCAAAGTCGAGGCGCTGACGGCCCCGAACGGATTCCTTGTAAGCCTGCTGAGCGAGAACGGCTTCGGCGGAAATCCCTACTAAAATAGAGGCTAAAACGACTGAGACAGTCACGAACGCCAAGTTGATCCGGCATTTACGCCACCAAATACAAAGGTCCATGTGACAGGCCAGTTGATTCCAACCCCGGGTCGATCTGCAATTCGCTTATCCAGCGCTTTAAAATAGGCGAATTATCCATTGAAACAAAACATTTTTATGAGCATAGTTTATGTAGACACGACCAGATTCGGCCCTGCGCGCAAGTTTTTGGTGGCCTTTTATGCAAATTTCCGCATTTTCGAGCAAGATTACCAATTGGTCATTCCTGTTCTTCTAGAGTACCCCGCCCGTGCAAGCGGCCGCATTCAAGGCAAATATCGGGTGCCCGCGCTGTAGCCAGCGTGGTAAGAAGAGGGTCAGGAAACGGCCCCCCAGAGTTTAGACGGAGGACCACATGGCGCTCAGCCAAGTCCAGAGCCGAAATAGGGGTCCGAGCCAGGAATACCTGCTGCTCGACTATCTCCAGCGTCTCGGGCGCAACGTGGAAGGCCGGATGGCCGTCCATATCCATCTTTCCCGGCTGCGTCCGCAGAACCGTCAGGATCACCATATCCGGATCGCGGCAGCCACTTTCGAAGGCATGGTCCAGAACTATGAGGGCCAGATCTTCATCCTGAGCAATTCGGACCTGTTCTTCGTCTGCAAGGATGCGACTGTCGAGGATATCGACGCGGCCATCATGAAGGTCCGCTATCTGTTTTCCGAAGATCCGCTTTCGCAGGGCGACGAGGAAGAGGACCTGGCCAGGTTCTGCTCCTGGTACAATGTCGCCACCCAGTTCGAGGATTTGCTGGAACTGGTCAAGCAAATGCACCGGGAGCGGGAACGCAAATCCCGTCTTGCGGTCAGCGCCGACCAGAAAGTCGATCCGCGCAGCAAGAGCGTGCGCAAGCCACTCGATCCGGAGCAGCTCGGCAAACTGGAATCCTTCCTGCAGCGGGCCGATCTCTCGAACCTGATGCGCCGCCAGCCGGTCTGCGCGCTCACACCCAACAATCCGACGCCGCAACCGGTGTTCCGCGAGCTGTTCATCTCGATCCACGATCTGCAACAGACCGTACTGCCGGAATTCGACCTGGCCTCCAATCTGTGGCTGTTCCAGCATCTGACGCAAACGCTGGATGCGCGGATGCTGTCCCTGCTGATCCGGAACGACGACACCTCGATCGCCAGCTCCTTCAGCGTCAATCTGAACGTACAGACGATCCTGTCGCCGCCCTTCCTGAATTTCGATGCCAGCCTGAAGGCGGTTGCCCGCGGCACGGTCGTGATCGAGTTGCAGAAGATCGATATTTTCGGGGATATGGGCGCCTACATGTTCGCCCGCGACTTCATGCGCGAACGTGGCTACCGGATCTGCCTGGATGGCCTGAACCATCTGACCCTTCAGTTCATCGACCGTGAGCGTCTCGGCCTCGACCTGTTGAAGCTGATCTGGACCCCGGACATGGCGGACGATATGTCCGGCAACCGGACCGCAGAGCTGAAAGAGCATGTGGATCGGTGCGGCCGTGCCCGGATCATCCTGACACGCTGTGATTCGGATGAGGCCGTCCGGTTCGGGCAGTCCCTGGGCATCACCATGTTCCAGGGCCGCTATATCGACAAACAGCTGAATTCCGAAGCCCGCATCGTCTGAGCCCCGCTATCGTCTGAACCCCGTTCCGGCATCCACCGGAAACGCGTCCGGAAAATCAGCCGCGCGGTGCGTGCTTGTTCAGGATTCTTTGCAGGGTCCGGCGGTGCATGCGCAGGCGGCGGGCGGTCTCCGAGACATTCCGGCCGCATTGCTCGAACACCCGCTGGATATGCTCCCAGCGCACCCGGTCCGCCGACATCGGATTGTCCGGCGGCGGCGGCAGGGCCTCTTCATGGTCCAGCAGTGCGGCGGCGATCGCATCGGCATCGGCCGGTTTCGGCAGATAATCAACAGCGCCCGCTTTCACGGCGGCAACGGCGGTAGCAATATTGCCGTAGCCGGTCAGCATGATAATGCGTGCATCCGGATTGGCCTCCCGCAGGGCGGCCACCACATCAAGCCCGCTGCCGTCGGTCAGCCGCATGTCGAGCACAGCGTGGGATGGCGCATCCTCGCTCACCGCCTGCAGGCCCTCGGCCACCGAACTCGCGCTGGTCACGTCGAAGCCGCGCTTTTCCATTGCCCGGACAAGCCGGTTGCGAAAGGCCTCGTCATCATCGAGCACCAGCAGTTTGCGGGACTCATCAACTGAAATCTGATCGTCTGTCACCAGGTACCTCCGCCTTTCGGGGCCGGTCTGTCACCAGTTGGCTTATGCTGGGAAATCTGCTTTCGGTCAAGCCGCCGGTCACGCCGTTTCCAGGTCGGCGCGCCGCCATTGCACCGTCACCCGAGCCCCGCCTTCGGAACGATTGGAGAAGGAGAGCGATGCCCCGCCACGCTCCAGCAAGGTCTTTGCGATGAAAATACCAAGGCCCATATGACCGTCCTTGCCGGCCCGGCTGGAGACATAGGGCTCACCCAGCCGGTCAAGCACCAGAGCGGCAAATCCCGGCCCGTCATCCTCGATGATGACCGAGGCCGTGTCCTCGTCCCAATAGACCGTGATCTCGACGGTTTCCCGGGCAAACTGGACGGCGTTCTGCACCAGGGTGCCGATACCCTGGTTCACTTCCGGCGTCAGCACCACCCGTGGCTGATCCGCCGCAATAGCACCCTCCTCGGCCGCAAGATCGAACGCACCGTCCGGGCCATGCTGCTCGACAATGACAACAATCTCGTCACGCTGATGCGGCGCGGCGGCAGCCTCGACCATCGCACTGAAGGGCATGGATTTGAACGGGCCCGCCGCTTCCTGGTCCGGCTGGCGGGAAAGCTGAGTCAAGATGTCGCGGCACCGCACGGTCTCGCTCAACAGCAGGTCGACATCCTCGCCCCACTCGCTGTCATCCGGCAGATCCTTGCGCAACTCCCGGGCAACGACGGCAATGGTGCTGAGGGGCGTGCCGAGTTCGTGTGCCGCCGCCGCCGCAAGACCGCCGAGCGCGGAGAGCTGCTGCTCACGGGACAGCGCCAGCCGCGTCGCTCCAAGCGCATCCGACATCCGTCTGGCATCCCGGCTGACCCTGTAGGTGTAGCCGGCAATGAACAGCGTGGTGATGACGATCGCCATCCACAAACCGAAGACATAAACACTCGGCAATTGCAGCCCCGCGGGGCTCCACGGCAATGGCTGGTGCACCAGAGCCAGTGCCGTGGTGGCGGCAAGGGCGAGGAAGCTCAGCCAGATGGTCGCCGCCCCGGACAGGATTGTGGCGGAGACGGTCACCGGCGCGATCAGCATCAGCGCGAACGGGTTTTCCAGACCGCCTGTCCAGTACAGCAGGTAGCCGAGCTGGGCGATGTCGAAGGCCAGCCCGAAGGCCGCCGCGCGGGTGGTCAGCGCCCGGCCGGACTGCCGCACCGCCTGAATAATGATATTGTAGAGCGCGCCCGACGCCACGATCCCGAGGGCGATTTCCAGCGGCAGCGGAAAGCCGAGGCCGTAATGCACGACAAGCAGGCTGATAAGCTGCCCCATCAGCGCCACCCAGCGGATCGTCGTCAGGGTCCGCGCGCCAGCCGGTCCAAGCCCGTCTCCGAGCGCGAAGCGGTCCTCGAAATCCCCGAACCTGTTTTGCGGATCAGTCACGCGGCGCTCCCTCACTGCCATTCCGGCGCTGTGTCTGCGGATTGCATGATTGTCCAAGTAGCACGGCTCGGGCTAAGGTCGCGACGCTGATTTAGGCACATCCGAACGAACTCCCACGAGCACTTCTCACGAGCGCGGTCCATGAGCAAAACGGTCATCGAGGTTCGAGACCTGGAGAAACGCTACGGCACGGTACATGCCGTGCGCGGCGTCAGCTTTTCGGTCGAGGCAGGTGTGACGATGGGTCTGCTCGGCGGCAACGGCGCGGGCAAGACCACGACCATCGCCATGATGCTGGGCCTGCTGGAGCCGACCGGCGGCAGTGTCTCGATCCTCGGCTGCGACATGGCGACCGACCGCTACCGGGCGCTGCCCTATATGAATTTCTCCTCGCCCTATGTGGATCTGCCGCACCGGCTGACCGTGCGCGAGAATTTGCGGATCTATGCCGGGCTCTACTCGGTTCCCGATCCGAAAGCGCGCATCGCCGAGATGGCGGAACAGCTCCACATGACGGAGTTCATGAACAGGCCCTCCGGCAAGCTGTCCGCCGGACAGAAGACCCGTGTTGCCCTTGCCAAGGCGCTGATCAACAAGCCGCGCGTGCTGCTGCTGGACGAGCCGACGGCCTCGCTCGATCCCGATACGGCGGACTGGATCCGGACCTATCTGGAAACCTACCAGCGCGAGACCCGGGCAACGGTCCTGCTCGCCTCCCACAACATGCAGGAAGTCGAGCGGCTGTGCGCCGGTGTGCTGATGATGCGGCAGGGCACCATCGTCGACCGGGGCAGCCCGGCCGAGCTCTTGGCAAAATACGGGCGCCAGACCATGGATGAAGTCTTCCTAGACGTTGCCCGGCAGACCGGCGCGGCGGCGAATGACGGTGCAGGCGCAGACAGGGGACCGGCATGAGCGCGGATCTGGATTTCACCCCGCCGCCCGCATCTTACTTCAACGCCGGGCGGGTCCTGGCCATGGCCCTGCGCTATTTCTATCTGATGCGCGGCTCCTGGCCCCGTCTGCTGGAAATGGCCTACTGGCCGACCATGCAGATGATCCAGTGGGGATTCGTCACCAAATTCTTCCTCGACCAGTCGAGCTGGGTCGCCAGTGCCGCCGGTGTGCTGCTGGCGGGCGTGTTGCTCTGGGACATCCTGTTCCGGGGCCAGATGGGGTTTTCGCTCTGCTTCCTTGAGGAAATGTGGTCGCGCAATCTCGGCCACCTGTTCGTCAGCCCGCTCCGGCCGCATGAATTCGTGATGACACTGATGATGATGAGCCTGGTGCGCACGCTGATCGGCGCCCTGCCACCTGCCCTGCTTGCTATCGTGTTTTACGATTTCTCGATTTTCTCGATCGGCCCGGCATTGTTCGCCTTCATGGCCTGCCTGTTCTTCATGGCATGGGGCATCGCCATGGCGGTGATCGGCATCATCCTGCGTTTCGGGCTCGGCGCCGAAAGTCTCGCCTGGGTGCTTGTCTTCGCCTTCGCCCCGATTTCCGCCGTCTATTACCCGGTCTCGGTGATGCCCGAATGGCTGCAGATGGTGGCCTGGGCGACTCCCTCCGCCTATGTCTTCGAGGGCATGCGCGCGGTGCTGTTCGAAGGCACCTTCCGGCTCGACCTGCTGGCCGGCGCCATGATGCTGAATGTCGTGTATTTCGTGATCGGCGCCGGGGTCTTCTGGCTGGCCTATCGCAGCGCCCGCAAGGAAGGCCGCCTGCTTCAGATCGGAGAGTAGAGCGGCGCCAGTTTATCCCGCAGGCCTGCCACCAGCGGATCGCCCGAGGTCATAATATAGAGCGCGGATTCGTGCAGGTTGACCAGATGCATCGCCGTCATGGTCAGCTCGCGCGCCAGCAGCTGGCGATAGAGATCCTCGATCGGTACCGGCACGGTCTCGATATCCTCGGCGTCATCGAATGCGGTCTCACCGGTGATCCGGGCGCCGACTGCAAGGAAGCTGAAACAGGTATTGGTCATCACGGCAGCGTTCGGATACATCCGGCCCGTCTGCACCCAGTGCGGAGCCTCGGCGCCGGTCTCCTCGCGCAGCTCCCGCTTGGCCGTGCCCATCGGTTCCGTCTCGCCCGGATCGACTGTGCCACTCGGCAGGCCGAACACAACCTCACCGATACCATGCCGGTATTCCCGCACCATCAGAACCTGATGGTCCTCGGTCACGGCAACCATGTTCACCCAGTTCGGCAGCTCGATCACATGGTAGGGATCGACAATCTGACCGTGTGGCGTCTCGCATTTATCCATGCGGTGGGACAGGAACCGGTCGCTATATTCGATCCGGCTGTCGAGAATGCGCCAGGGTTTCGGCATGGGAACTCCGGGAATATCAGGCCGGGCCGCTGACACCGGCATCGGCGAAGGTCGCCATACCGGTGTGGCAGGCCACCGCCGATTTCAGGATACCGATGGCCAAAGCCGCGCCGGAGCCTTCGCCCAGCCGCATGCCGAGATCGAGGATCGGCTCCTTGCCAATCTTCTCCAGCAGCAGCCGGTGACCCGGCTCGGCGGAACAATGGGCGACCTGGCAATGCTCGATGCTGCGCGGATCGGCGGCATGCAGGACAGCCGCAGCGGCCGTGCAGGCATACCCGTCCAGCAGAACCGGCACCCGCGCCATGCGGGCGGCCAGCACAGCACCCGCGATTGCCGCGAGCTCAAGCCCGCCAACGGCGGCGAAGAGTTCCAGCGGGTCCTCGGTCCGGGCCTTGTGCAGGGCAACGCCATCGGCAACCGCCTTCACCTTGGCGCTGAAGGCATCGCCGGTGACACCGGTTCCGGGTCCGGTCCAGTCTTCCGCCGTGCCGCCATAGAGCGCATGGCAGATGGCGGCGGCGGAGGTCGAGTTGCCGATCCCCATCTCGCCGAGGCAGAGCAGATCGATACCCGGCTCCACGCCCATCATGCCGTAGGCCATGGCCTTGGCGCAGTCGCCACCTTCCATCGCCGCTTCTTCGGTGAAATCCGCCGTCGGCTGGTCGAGCGCCATCTCGTAGACCCGGAGATCGGCATCGAAAAGCTGGGCCAGCTGGTTCACGGCGGCACCGCCGGAGATGAAGTTCTGCACCATCTGCGCGGTAACTTCGGCCGGATAGGCGGAGACGCCCTTGGCCGTGACCCCGTGATTGGCGGCGAAAACGCAGATCCGGGGATGCTCGACGGTCGGCGGATATTTGCCCTGCCAGGCCGCGAGCCAGCGCGTCAGCTCCTCAAGCCGGCCAAGCGAGCCGGAGGGCTTGGTCAGTTGCGTCTCGCGGCTGACCGCCGCGGTACCTGACTCAAGGTCCGCCGGCGGCAAGGCGCGGAACAGGCCGCGGATCTCGTCGAAGGTCGCATTCTCGGGCGAAAAACGTTCGTCGCTCATGGATCATCACAGGGAACTGTTCTTTGGAATGCCGCCCCCTATACAGGCGATCAGCGCCTGTGCATAGTCCGGGAGCGACGCTTGGAGACGCCGCACAACGGATTAGTACGACGGGATTCTGACAGTCATGGCGAGCGAAAAACCGGCTTCGGTCTGGCGCCCCTGGTGGGTGGACGACCTGCTCCACGCCCTGATGTTCCTGACCCGGCTGCCGGTTCCGGCGCCCGCGCGCGGTGACCGGCCGTTGATGCATACAGGCTGGGCCTTTCCGCTGGTCGGGCTGCTCGTCGGGGCAGTTGGCGGCGGCACGCTCTGGCTCGGCGCCCATGCTGGTGTCCCGCTGCTCGCGGCTGCCCTGATTGCCCTCGCCCTGACCGCTTTCCTGACAGGCGCGCTGCATGAAGACGGTCTCGCCGATCTGGCGGACGGGTTCGGTGGTGGCGGCACGAAAGAACGGAAAATCGAGATCATGCGGGACAGCCGTGTCGGCTCCTACGGCGTGCTGGCCCTCGTCATCGCCACCGGGATCAAGGCCGCCTGCCTCGCCAACCTCGCCATTGCCGCGCCCTGGCTTGCCGCGTTTGGCCTGATGGCGGCGCATGTTCTGGGACGGACCGCCATTCTGCCGATTGCCTATTGCCTTGCCCCCGCAACCGCGACCGGCCTCGGCAGCGGCGCCGGGCGGGCGAAACCGGTGACCACCGGCCTTTGCCTTGCGCTCGGGACGTTGCTGTCCTTCGCCCTGCTGCCGGGAACAGGCTTCATCGCCGCCCTTGCCGCCACAGCGCTGGCCGGAGGCGCCACAGCACTACTCGCGAAGCGGCAGATCGGCGGCTATACCGGCGATGTGCTGGGGGGAAGCGAGCAGATCGTCGAATGTTTCGTCCTGATTGCCCTGACCATGCTCCCGGCTGGCGCGGCCGGTTTCGGCTGGCCCGGATGACACCGACCCGCTGGCATCTGCTCCGCCATGCTCCGGCCGCAGTCGAAAAGGGCACTGTCTACGGGCGCACGGATGTACCCGCACTGCCTCAGGACCCGGCACTTCTGAAGCAGATCGCGGCACAGCTTCCACAATCCGCTCTCCTCGTCACCACACCCCTGCGCCGGACGGCCGAGACGGCGGAGATGCTGGAAAAGGCAGGCTGGGCGCCGGGTGAGCGGATCGTGGAGGCCGGTTTCGCCGAGCAGGATTTCGGGGCGTGGGAGGGGACGACACATGCTGCGCTGGCCCGCGAAAACACGTCCGATTATGTACATTTCTGGGACAATCCGGCGCAAAACCGGCCCCCGGGCGGTGAAAGTTTCGCCGATCTGATGACACGGGCATCCACCGCCTTCGCCATGCTGACGGAGGCGCATCCGGCCCGGGACATCGTGCTGATCGGCCATGGCGGCTCGATCCGGGCCATTGTCGCGGCGATCCTCGGCCTCTCACCGGAGAACGCGCTGGCGCTGGAAATCGCGCCGCTTTCCCTCAGCCTCGCCGATCATGCGGGAACCGAAGCGGCCCGTGGCGCGTTGTCTCCCTGGAAGCTGCGCGGACTCAATCTCAGAGCCGGCCTTTAAGCTTACCAAAGCGGGCATCGCGCCCCATTTATCAGACGCCTGGCAGACGCCACGCCATGACAAACACGGCCACGCCATGAGGAGATCAGGCATGCGGTACGGTTTTTTTGCAGCGATACTTTTCGCGACGGCTCTTTTCGGAACCACCGCACGGGCGGAAGAGGCCTCGATGACGGTGGAGCGGGCCCGGACAACCCTGCACGATCTGACCAGCGATCCGAATGTCGTCGGTCCGGTTAACGATTATCTGAAACGGGCCAAGGGCGTGTTCATCATCCCGCAACTGGTCAAGGCCGGCTTCGTGGTCGGCGGCGAGTATGGCGAGGGTGTCCTGCTTGCCCGCAAGGGTCCCGGCGACTGGAGCGATCCGGCCTTTTACTCCCTGACGGCGGGCAGCATCGGCCTGCAGGCCGGTGTCGAGGCCAAGCAGGTTCTGCTGGTCGTGATGACCGACAAGGGGCTTAACTCGCTGATGAGCAACCAGGTGAAATTCGGCGCCGATGCCAGCATCGCTGTCGGCCCGATCGGCGGTGGTGTCGGAGCCTCCAGCTCCGGCTCGCTCGGCGCGGACTTCATCGCCTTCGCCAAATCCAAGGGCCTGTTCGGCGGCGGCGCTTTCGATGGCGCGGTGATTCAGCCCCAGCCGGAGAAGAATGAGACGTTTTACCGCACCGCCGCGTCTCCCAAGCAAATCCTGCTCGAACGCCGCTTTACCGCGGACGAGGCGAAGTCATTGCGCGAGACGCTCTCGCAATTCTAGGGCGGTGCCGCCATATTCGAATGATTGAATTCTCAACGTCCCTTCCGCCCACCGGCGGAAGGGACGTACGGAAACCGGATCTCGAATATGACCAGACGGACCTTCTTCTTCCTTGTCGGCTTTCTGTGCCTCGCCCTCGCGGGCTCCATTGCCGCCGGCTACTGGATCGTCAGCGGCGGCCGGATCGGCGGCCAGGAGAGCACGGCCAATCTGGTCGGCGGGCCGTTCAGCCTGACCGACGAGACCGGGGCGACGCTGACGAATGAAGACCTTGAGGGCCGCTACATGCTGGTCTTCTTCGGCTACACCTATTGCCCGGATGTCTGCCCGACGACGCTGACCGTGATGACCCAGGCGCTCGACATGCTGGACCCGAAGGTGGCCGAACAGGTCGAGCCGGTCTTCATCACCATCGATCCGGCCCGGGACACGTCCAAGGCACTGGGCGCCTACAGCGAGCATTTCCACGACAAGATCCATTATCTGACCGGCACACAGGAGCAGATCGCGGCTGTCGCCAAGGCCTACCGGGTGTTCTACCAGAAGGTCGAGAGCGAGGATTTCAGCGACTATCTGATGGACCATTCCACCATCACCTATCTGATGGGTCCGGACGGCCGCTATGTCAGCCATTTCGGCTTCAATGCCGCGCCGGAAGACATCGCAAAAGACCTGACCAAGCGGATCGCGGGCTGACGCCGTAAGCGCACGGCAGTTCTTCCGCATCGTGGTGCCGACCTCGCTTGAATGGAATCCCGCGCGCGATTAAGATCCGGCTTCCTTCCGTCCTTCAATCCCCAAGGAGAGCGCGCATGAGCACGAGCCCGCGCATCAAGGGTGTCATGGCCGCCGGCCTGACCGCCTTCAACGATGATCTTTCGGTCGATATCGACCTTACCCTCGACCATACCCGCTGGCTGCTGGACAGCGGCTGCGACGGTGTGCTGCTGTTCGGCACCACCGGCGAAGCCAACTCGCTGTCTGTCGCCGAGCGGCTGACCTTCCTCGAAAAGCTCGGCGCGTCCGATCTGCCGAAGGACAAGCTGATGATCGGCACCGGCTGCTGCGCCCTGCCGGACACGGTTGCCCTGACCAAGGCTTCCCTCGATATCGGTATCGAGCATGTCCTGATGCTGCCGCCGTTCTATTACAAGAACCCGAGCGACGAAGGCCTGTTCACGCACTTCTCCCGCACCTTCGCCGCCATCGGCAGCGATGCGATGAAGGTCTATCTCTATCACTTCCCGCAGATGTCGGCGGTGCCGTTCAGCCATGAGCTGATCGCCCGGCTGCTGAAGGAATTCCCGAACACCGTCTGCGGTATCAAGGACAGCTCCGGCGATTTCGAGAACATGAAGGCGATGGCCGAAAAATTCCCGGGCTTCGACGTTTTCGCGGGCACCGAGCGCTATCTGCTCGACACCCTGAAGGCCGGCGGCGTCGGCACCATCACCGCGACGGGCAATGTCACGGTCGGCGGTTGCGCCAAGGTCTTCGCCGCCTGGAAAGCCGGTTCGGCCGAGGCCGAGGCGCTGCAGGACCAGCTCACCCGTGAGCGCCTGACCCTGCAGAACTATCCGGCAGCCGCCGCGCTGAAGGAACTGCTGGCGAAGAACAGCGGCAAGGCAAGCTGGCGCAATGTCCGCGCCCCGTTCATGCCGCTCCCGGCCGAAAAAGCCGCCTCGCTGGTGTCCGAGCTGGACGCGGTGAACTTCGCGCTTCCGGCGAAAGCTGCGTAAGCTAGGCGACGATCTGATCAGGAAAGCGCTCCGGGTTCCGCCCGGGGCGCTTTTCTTTTTGTGGGTTTTATTTTTTCAAACTCAGAGAAACATGTTTGGCATCGCCTCTGGAAACGTGGTGAGTGCCGCACGCAGCTCACCGCCAGGATGGGAGCTGTGTTCGATCACGGCCGCCTCCTGCTGCACAAATCCCTTCATGCAGTTTAGTTGATGGTTTGCAGCAAGGAGAGCGCCGAAGTTAAACACGTGATGTATGGGAGGCTTGTTGCGTGGTTGTGACGCACATCGTCTTCTAGGAAAACGATAATACCGTGATTTGATCCAATACATCTTAGAGCGCATCTTTCTAAATCTTTGACAACCGAGCGTTTTACCGACTGACTCCGAAGGTGCGGACGATAACGGTAGATTGATGTCGGGTGATGACGATATTCGGGCCTTCTTGATGGCCAAGAAGGTTGCCGATTTTAGGTGGCGGTGGACGGTGGCCAATCACCCGGATTACGCAGCGGCAAGGAGTCGCTTGCACGCGGTGGGGACGAGTCTGCCTCACGGCCGCCTTATCGTGCAGGCTCACTTAAACCGAATGCCTTACAAATATTCTTTTAGTATCGTGTTCCGGAAACAGAATATTTTCCGACTGGATGTTGAGCCAGGGCTGACACATCGACGCACGACGATTTTGAAGCCCATAAATGGAACACATTGGCAGATGTGGCCTGATATGGGGTGCGCGGAACCAGATGATCGCAACCTTGGCTGGACAGGTTGGCTTGATTCATTCTTGCGTCGGGCCAAAATTGAGTTACGACATCCGTTGTTGATGCCGCCATTCAAAACGAAAGAGCAGTTGGGGCTAGAGATATGATGCGCCGACTCACCACTGAAGAAATTGGATCTGCTGCATCCGCCTTAGTAATGGCGGAGGAAACGAGCCTTGGAGTAGAGGTTACGACACCTGTCGTATACCCGGACGGTAGGGCCGTGACGGTCGTTGTGTCTGTTGATAGCGGCGAACATGTAGTCCATGACGCTGGCTTTGGTTCTATGTTCCTAACCAGCTCTGGCATCAAGTTGAGTAAGCAAATTCGAAAGCGCCTCACCTCCATGGCGGAGGTATACGGCTGCGAATTCCTTAATGGTCGCATGACGAGAAGAGCTGACACGGAGCACATTGCCCTCGCCATTGCCATGGTCGCGAACGCATCGCGCTGTGTTGGTGATGAGGTTTTGGAAGCGCGCCGTCGGGCCGAAAGCGATTTCATTGTCGCGGTTACCGATAGCCTTCGGGACGTGGTAGGCGGCAAGAGGCTACGTACCAACGAACAGTACACAGGTGAGAGTGGCGCGCATTATCGCGTGCACAATGTCATTCTTGATAATGCTGAGTCTGACGCCATAGCGTTCGTTGAGCCTCTATCTAGTCGATCTGTTGTATCGCAGCGCTTTATGGAGTTTACGGACTTGAGGCCACTGCATCAGGGCGCCAATATGTATGCCGTCGCAGATGACCATGAGGATCTATCGGAGCCGCATCAAATTCTGTTGCGTAGGGTCTGCGAGTTAGTGCCGTACAGCGAGAGCCGAGAGCGATTCAAACCACTAGCTGCCTAGTAATTGCTTTGTCGTCTGCCCAGGAAGCCGAAAGATCAAAAACCGCCTGAGAGAACTCAAGCTTTGGCCCCAGTGTACGCTTCGGGACCAAGGTTTTCACCGTGCCCGGCGTCCGATATTCACCAGCAGCATCGAGGTGAAGACGCAGCCGACGGAGGCCCAGATCCAGGCGGAATGGATCTCGCCGAAGATGACCCAGCCCCAGAACAGCCCGAACAGGGTCACGACATAGGATACCAGGCTGAGAAACACCGGCCCGGCGCGTTTCAGGATCTCGAAATACAGGATATAGGCGACGGACGAGATGCAGATCTGCCCGAGCATGGCGAAGTCGGTCGGGCCGGGGTTGGCCATCAGCGGGTAGAAGCCGTCCACCGCCAGCATCAGCGGGAGTGTCGCCAGGGACGCCACGATCAGCATGCCGCGCGCCGCCGCCAGCGAGTGCGTGCCGTCGGGCCGCATCCGGTCGCTGAAGATGCCGCTGCAGGCGTAGAGCGCGGGGGTCAGGAAGGCGATCAGCACCCAGGGCACCATGTCCGGCGAGGGCAGGCTGGTTTTCGGCAGCACCATCAGCAGGGCGCCGATCAGACCGATACAGATGCCCACCGCACTGTTCCAGCGGAAGCCCTCGATCCGGAAAGCCACGGCCAGCACATAGCCGAGCACGGGCACGGTCGAGACTACCGTGCTCATCACCCCCGCCGGGATATATTTCGCGGTCGTGATGATGTTGATGTTCGGCAGCACAAGGCCGATCACCGCCGCGCCCAGGAAGAACAGCAGATGGCCCCGGCTCAGGTCGAACGGGATGCCCCTGCGATAGCAGACCAGCGTCAGGAACAGCGCCGCGCCGGTGGATTGCATCCAGGCATAGGCAAAAGGATGCACCCCGCCCATCGCCGCCACTTTCGACAGCGAGAAGGACAGCCCCCAGAGAGCGCCGAGACCGAGCAGCATGATGGCCGGTGCAATCAGGCCCGGATCGATCAGGCCGGCTCCCGTCTTTTGATCAGACATGCATATCCCCGCTTCAGGCTGGTCCCGTTCGTGTCTGGCGCCTCAGAACGGCCAGACCACGGGCAGGAGCGGAACCGCCACGGCGATGATGAGAAGATCGAGCGGCAGGCCGACCCGCCAGTAATCCCCGAACCTGTATCCGGCAGGCCCCATCACCAGCAGGTTGTTCTGGTGCCCGATCGGCGTCAGGAAGGCGCTGGAAGAGCCGATGGCGACGGCCATCAGCAAGGGGTCGGGATTGACCGAGAGCTGCTCCGAGATGCCGAGGGCGACGGGGGCCATGACCAGTGCCGTCGCCGCGTTGTTCATCATGTCCGTGAGGAACATGGTCAGCATCAGCAGCAGCGCCAGCACGAGATAGAGCGAGACATCGGCCACCGCCCCGGCCAGCGCACCCGCGATCAGCCCCGCCGCCCCGGTTTCATGCATGGCCGTGCCGACGGGTATCATCGCCCCCAGCAGGACGACGATCTGCCAGTCGATGGCGTCATAGACCTCGCCCATGGAGATATTGTCCGTCAGCACCATGGCCGCGAGACCGGCCGCGAGCGTCACCGCCGCCGGAAGGATACCGACACTTGCGGCGATGATGGCGGCCAGGAACAGCAGTGCGGGAACAAGGATATTGGGCCGCTCCAGGCTCATCCGGCGCTGCGCCAGCGGCAGACAGCCGAGCGAGGAAATGGTGCCGTAGATCTGGTCGCTGTCGCCCTGCAGCATCAGCACGTCGCCCGCCCGGAACCGGACGTCCCGCAGCCTTGTGTTGATCGGCGCGCCGCCACGGGCAACGCCCAGCAGGTTCAGCCCGTAGCGCGAGCGCAGCCGGAGCATCGCGGCACTGCGGCCCTCGATCCAGGCGCGTGGCGGCATCACCGCCTCGACCACGGAAAGCTCCGCGTCTTCCGACATGTCGGACTTGATGGCGTCCAGCTCCTTGGCATCGACCAGCTCAAGGCCCTTCTGCACCGCCGCCTCGATCTGTTCGGCGGAGCCATGGGCAAGCAGCAGATCGCCTTCCAGCAAGGGCTCCCGGGTCAGCCGCCGGACCAGGCGCTCATTGTCGCGCAGCAGGGCGAGCACGGTCGGCCGGCCGCCTTCCTCGTTCCGGTCGCCAAGCGCGCTGATGGTCTGCCCGATCATCCGCGAATCGGCGGGAACCCTGAATTCCGTGACATAGCTCGACAGCTCGAACAGGCGCTTTCCCTCGTCATTGCCGCGCCGGTTCGGCACCAGCTTGATGCCGATGAAAACCAGATAGAGAATACCGGCCGCGGCGACCGCCAGGCCGACGGGCAGGAAGTCGAACATCTGGAACGACTCGCCAACCGCCTTGCGGCGGTAATCGGCGATGATGATGTTCGGCGGCGTCCCGATCAGGGTGATCATGCCGCCCAGCAGCGAGGCGAAGGACAGCGGCATCAGCAGCCGCGAGGGCGACAGCCCGGCCTTGCGCGCGACCGACAGGGTGATCGGCATCAGCAGCGCCAAAGCGCCGACATTGTTCATGACGCTGGACATCAGCCCGGCGAGGCCGATCAGCGAGAAGGTCTTCGCCCGGTCGGATTTGGTGCGCTGGGCGATGCGTTCCGCGATCACGCCGACCGCGCCGGAGCGGGTCAGCGCTGCCGACATGCCAAGCACCGCCACCACCGTGATCACGGCGGGATGGCCGAAGCCGGAAAAGGCCGTCAGCGGATCGACCACGCCTGCCGCCACCGACAGCAGCAGCGCCAGCATGGCGACGAGATCGATCCTGTACCGCCCCCAGATGAAGGCAGCGAGGGCGCCAACGACGATGGCGAGTATGGCAATCTGTTCAAATGTCATTGCCGAGCTATAGCGTCCCCGCGCGCTACGCGGAAGCGGATTCAGAAGGCATGCCCGGGCAGGCTCTCTAAGAGAGGATCAGGGGCGGCGCTGTGCCAGGACCGTCAGACCGATCCCCGCGGCGATCACCAGCGCCCCGGCCCAGGTCGCGAGGCTGTAATGCTCATCGAGGAAGAACGTCGCGATGACCAGACCGACGCTGGCGGCGACATAGCCGATCTGGCTCAACAGCACCGGCCCGCCGAGATGCTGCAAGCGGAAGAACAGCGGGAAGGTCGCCGCCGCCGCCACCGCCTGCAACAGGGCCGCTCCGGGCACGGCTGCCAGGGAGGCAAACGGCAGATTTCCCTCCACCAGCAGCAGCAATACGAGGAAAGCGATGATTGCCGCCCCGTGGCTCCAGAAAGCCAGCGCGTCGGGCGAGGTATTTTCCGGCCAGGCCATGGTCCGGTAGACATTGCCGACGGCAAGCGCGATGGGCACGGCGAAGCCCGCCACGATCCAGAACAGTTCCGGCGCATCCGGCGCCGCCCCCCGTGTCAGGCTGACAATCGCCGCCCCGGCCAGCCCGACCGCGATCCCGGCAAGGCCGAGCCGGTTCGGTGTCCGGAGGCCGAGAAGGGCCGAGAAAGCCAGGGTGAAAACCGGCGACTGGGCGAACATCAGGCCCATATAGCCCGCGCCCGCATGCGGAATGACGGCAAACAGAATGACATTCGGGATCACGTAGGAGACCAGCCCCGCAATCACCGAAAAGCGGGCCAGCGCGCGGTCCGGACGCCTGAGGCCGCGCCGCATGACCAGCACGGGCAGCATCAGCGCGGCGACCCCGATCGACGGGATCATGGCCCAGAGAATAGGCGAGATACCGGCATCGCCGGCGATTTTCCCGAGCGGGAAATTCACACCGATCAGGGCGCCGGTCATGATCAGCAGCAGGGACGGGTTCGCGAACATCGCCCCTGCATCGGCCCTCCCGCCCCTCCGGTCAAGAGGCAGGCCGTGAAAAGAGCGCGCCTAGAGCCGCTTGCCACTCTCCGGGTCGAACAGATGCACCTGCTCCGGGGCGACAGTCACCCGCAGGCTCTCGCCGTCCGAAAGCGTCTGGTGTCCGGCGATCCGGATTGTGGTCAGGTCGCCATTGCCGGGCGCTGTGCCGTGCATCAGCGTTTCCGCGCCCAGATGCTCGACCAGGTCGATGCGCACTTCGACGCCCTCACTCTCGCCGCAGGGCTGGAAATGTTCCGGCCGGATGCCGACCGTCACCGGCTGACCCTCGCTGAGATTCTTCGCCTGCCCGTTCAGCCCGATGCGCTGGCCGGAGCCGAGCACGGCCGCGCCGCTTTCGAGCGTGCCCGTCATGAAGTTCATGGAGGGGGAGCCGATGAAGGCGGCGACGAACATGCTGGCCGGCCGGTCATAGACCTCGATCGGGGTGCCGATCTGCTCGGCGATGCCCGCATTCATCACCACCAGCCGGTCCGCCATGGTCATGGCCTCGACCTGATCGTGGGTGACATAGAGGCTGGTAGTGCCGAGCTGACGTTGCAGTTTCTTCACCTCGACCCGCATCTGCACGCGGAGCTTGGCATCCAGGTTCGAGAGCGGCTCGTCGAACAGGAAAACGGCGGGCTCGCGGACGATGGCCCTACCCATGGCGACGCGCTGGCGCTGGCCGCCGGAAAGCTGCTGCGGGCGGCGGTCGAGCAGCGGGGAAAGCTCCAGGATCTCGGCGGCCTTCTTCACCCGCTGGGCGATCTCCTCCTTCGGCATGCCCCGGTTTTTCAGGCCGTAGGCCATGTTGCCCTCGACCGTCATGTGCGGGTAGAGCGCGTAGTTCTGGAACACCATGGCGATGTCCCGGTCCGCCGGCTCCAGCATATTGACCTGACGGCCCGAGATGGAGACGTCCCCGCCGGAAATGCTTTCCAGCCCGGCCACCATGCGCAGCAGGGTCGATTTCCCGCAGCCCGACGGGCCGACCAGGGCGATGAACTCGCCATCCTGGATGTCGATATCGATCCCGTGAATGGCCTTGAAGCCGTTCGGGTAGGTTTTCTCGACGTTGGTGAGTGCGACCTCGGCCATCCTCAGTTCCTCATTTCTCGGACTCGACAAGGCCTTTCACGAACCAACGCTGGAAGATCAGCACCACCATGACCGGGGGCAGCATCGCCAGGAAGGACAGCGCGAGGGCCTTGTTGTATTGCGGGATACGGTTGCCTTCGAGATCGTTCAGGATCTGTTTGATCCCCATGACAACGGTGAAATAGCTCTCGTCCGTGGTCATCAGGATGGGCCAGAGATACTGGTTCCAGCCGACCACGAACATGATGATGAAGATCGCCGCGATCATGGTTTTCGACAGCGGCAGCAGGATATCGACGAAGAAGCGGAACGGCCCGGCACCGTCGATCCGCGCGGCCTCCAGGATCTCGTCCGGCACGGACTTGTAGAACTGGCGGAAGAAGAAGGTCGCGGTGGCCGACGCGATCAGCGGCAGGATCAGGCCGGTATAGGAATTCAGCATGCCGAGCTTGGAGACCACCTCGTAGGACGGGATGATTCGCACCTCCAGCGGCAGCAGCAGCGAGGAGAAGATGATCCAGAAGAAGAAGCTGCCCGCCGGGAACCGGAAATAGACGATGGCATAGGCGGCGATGGTCGAGATCAGGATCTTCCCGACCGAGAAGCCGAGGCCGAGGATCAGGGAATTCTTCAGCATCAGCACGGCGTTCACGGTCTGGGTGAAGCCAGTATTGTCGAACAGCACGGCGCTGTAGGTTTCCCAGAAATAGTCGCCGATCCAGAATTGCAGGCCGTGGCCCAGAATGGTTTCCGGCCGGTGCGTCGAGGAGGCGAAGACCACCCAGATCGGCAGCAGCAGGAACAGCACGCCGAGGATCAGGATCAGATGGTCGGTGAGTTTGATACGGTGCATGGCTCGATCCCCGGCTCAGTAATGGATGCGCTTCTCGAGCACGCGGAACTGCACGATGGTCAGCCCGAGCACGAGGATCATGAGAATGACGGACTGGGCGGAACTGCCGCCGATATCCGCGCCGAGAAAGCCGTCCTGATAGACCTTGTAGACCAGCGTCGCCGTACCGCCGCCGGGAGCGCCGCGGGTCATCGTGTCGATCACGCCGAAGGTCTCGAAGAAGGCATAGGTGATGTTGATCACCAGCACGAAGAAGCCGGTCGGCGCCAGCAGCGGCAGGGTCACGGTCCAGAACCGGCGGAAGCCGTTGCGGCAGTCGATCAGGGCCGCCTCGCGCACGGCGCGCGGGATGGACTGCAGACCGGCCAGGAAATAGATGAAATTCACGCTGATCTGCTTCCAGACCGAAACCAGGATCACCGTCACCGAGGCATCGAACACGTCGAGCTGCGGATTGAACGGCCAGCCGGTGGCGTTGAACAGGTGATTGAGCGGGCCGATGGAACGGTCAAACAAGAAGACTCCCATCATGCCGGCGACGGCCGGCGCCACGGCATAGACCCAGGTCAGCATGATCTTGTAGGCCGCCTGACCGTGCAGGATGCCGTCCGCCTTCACGGCCAGCAGCAGGGCGATGGCCATGGAGAGAAAGGCGACCAGCCCGGAGAAAATCGCGGTGAACAGGGCGGAGCGGGCGTAATGCTCGTTCGAGACCACTTCGACGAAATTGTCGAACCCGACGAACTGGCTGGCCAGACCGAACGGGTCTTCCAGCATGAAAGATTGATAAATCGCCTGGGCCGCGGGCCAGACAAAAAAGATAAAGATGATCGCGAGCTGTGGCGCGATCAGCAGATACGGCAGGGTGAAACTGTCGAATTGCTGCCGTTTCA
>TARA_R110002051_G_scaffold136488_6_pt1 | contig 41097 bp, 42 predicted proteins | sample TARA_R110002051 | Tara Oceans TARA_R110002051 (sample SAMEA4397023) | marine metagenome | biome: Polar Biome; feature: [MES] marine water layer (ENVO:01000295) within the mesopelagic zone...; material: water (ENVO:00002006), including particulate matter (ENVO:01000060) such... | reverse complement strand
ATTTCGAAGCGGTCTTGATCGTTTGATACTTTCTACGGCAGCTTGAGAGCCCAGTCTGTGAATTTGGTTTTCCCGCTCCGCGCGCTCGCAGCACAGAAAATGCCGCAAGTGCTAAATCAGCCGCGCTGCCACGCGGCGGGAAAATCGGCCATTCATGCAAGACGCAGCAAGGCCAATTCGGCGATCTCACAGACTGCGGACAAAGCGACTGTTCGCTTCAAGTGCGAAACATCAATGCAGTGATGTTGAAAGCTGACACCCAATGGAGCCGGAAAAGCTAACTCTCTGACTGCAGCCTTGTCGCCATTCGTCATCTTCACGAAAAGCTCTCTGTTATGGACAGATCGTGTCTTTTCGCTGGCGATGGCTCAGGGCCCAAGCCTCGTGGACGCTCGGGTTGTATTCCACACGAGTCAAGAAAGATGTTGACCAAATCAAATATCAGTACTAATTAAAATGAAACGTCGTTTTGCTGAGCGAAACGATATTCGAAAACAACTTGATGGCCGCAAATGTAGGCGGCCACCAACCAAACACCAATCAAGGGAGAATTTGACATGAGAAAAAATGAGAGAAGACTGTCGCTTGTTGCCAGCCTCGTTGCCAGCAGCTTGGTAGTGGCTGCGCCTGCCTTCGCCGAAGGCGAGGTGGTGTTTGCATCCTGGGGTGGATCATTTCAGGACGCTTTACGCTCAGCAATGCTAGAACCTGCAGCCAGCGCATTGGGTGTCACGGTAAAGGAAGATACGACAAATGGTATTCAGGACGTGCGCGCGCAAATCACAGCGGGTGCCGTGGCTTGGGATGTGACCGAGCAGGATTTGCCCTCGTGTGAAACGCTCAGCCGAGAAGGCAGCCTTGAACCAATCGATTATTCGATTGTCGACACAACGGGTATCCCCGAAGAGCTGATCCACGAAAACTACATCGGTTTCATCAACTTCACCAAGGTGATCGCTTATCGCAAGGATGCCTTTGGCGACAATGGTCCGTCCAACTGGGCAGAGTTCTGGGATCTGGAAAATTTCCCTGGCAAGCGCAGCATGCACGGCAAGGTGAACTACAACCTTGAAGCAGCTCTTATGGCCGATGGCGTGCCAATGGCAGAAGTCTATGACACGTTGGCCACGGACGAGGGTATGGCGCGTGCCTGGGCCAAATTGGGAGAGATCGCACCCGAAGTTACCGTTTGGTATCGTGGCGGGTCACAATCCGCGCAATTGCTGCGTGATGGTGAGGTGGACGTGATCCACATGGGCAGTAACCGCGTGGAAAGCGTGATCGAGTCTGGCATTGATGTGGCCTATTCGTTCGACGGTGGCACGATGGATGTTGACTGTTTGCTCGTCCCCAAGGGCGCGCCAAACGTCGAGAATGCGATGCGCCTGATCAATGAGTTGCTCAGTGCCGAAGCGCAAGCGCGGCTGGCTGTCACGATGCCGCTGGGTCCAGTGAATACTGGTGCGTTTGACACCGGCATTATCTCGGACGAGCAGGCCTTGCTCGTCAACACGCATCCCACCAACTACGGCAAGCAGCTTTTGGTCGACCCGAATTTTTACATCGGCCAGTTGGGTGAGTTGACTGAAGAGTTTGACACGCTGATCCAGCAGTAATCCAATTGGGCGCAGCGCATTTTGCACTGCGCCCATTATTTTTAAGTTAGGAGCTCGCATGTCCTCTGCTTCCCAATCCCTTCCCATCGACGTATCCAACCTTTGCAAGGCATATGGCGCGATCAAAGCGCTTGATAATGTGTCGCTGAATATTGCTGCAGGCGAATTCCTGACGCTTCTTGGGCCGTCGGGCTCGGGCAAAACGACGCTTCTGATGGCACTCGCCGGTTTTGTGCGTCCCAATGGCGGGTCGATCCGGTTCGGCGATCGCGAAATGATTGCGACGCCGCCGCACAAACGTGGCCTTGGCATGGTCTTTCAAAGCTATGCGTTGTTTCCATTCATGACGGTGGCTGAAAACGTCGCCTATCCGCTGAAAATCCGTGGAGTCTCCAAAAGCGACCAAAAGACCCGCGTCGAACGGGCGCTGGATACCGTACAGCTTGGCGGATATGGGGATCGGCGTATTACCCAGTTGTCCGGGGGGCAAAGACAACGTGTGGCTCTTGCCCGTGCCATGGTATTCGAGCCGCAGATCATCCTGATGGATGAGCCACTGTCCGCGCTCGACAAAAAGCTGCGCGAACATATGCAGATTGAATTGAAGGCGCTCCATCAAAAATTGGATGCAACCGTTGTATATGTAACCCATGACCAACGCGAAGCTTTGACGATGTCAGACCGGATTGCAGTGGTCAATCACGGGCGGATCGAACAGATTGAGACACCTGAGCGGCTTTATCGTCAGCCTCACAGTTTCTTTGTCGCCGACTTTATTGGTGAGTCCGTTTCTTTGCCGGTACAGGTTAGCAACGATACGGCGCAACTTAATGGGCGCGCGCTAAAATCTGACTTGCCCATTGCCATCGGTCGCGGTGGTCACCGCTTGGTGATCCGGCCGGAGTTGCTAGAGGTCACCTCTGGTGCAGTGCCTGAAACTGCCAATGACTTGTCCGGCCATGTGCATGACATCATCTATCAAGGCGACAGCGTGCTGGTGATCGTTCAGCACGACAGCGCAGGCCAAATTAATGTGCGTGTCCCAGCCAATCGCGCAGGCCAAACTGGTCTGCCCTCCAAAGGAGAGCAAATTGGCCTTGCCCTGCATCCCGAAGACACGATCATCGTACCGGAACATGTGGTATGAGTATCGCCGAGGCCAATGAGGGTGCCCAGACGCTTCAGAACGCAAGCACGCTCAAATCCGAAGAACGCCGTGAAAGCCTGACATTTTTGGGACTTTCAATCCCCGCAGTCCTCGCAATTCTAATTGTCGTGTTTCTGCCAATTTTCTGGCTGTCTTCGCTCTCGTTTTATAATGCGGCGGGCGAGTTGAGCATGGAAAACTACGCGCGTATTTTTGAAAGCGCTTTGTATCGACGGACCTTTGTTGTCACCTTTCAGATCAGCATCGCCGTGACGGTGATCTGTGTCCTTCTCGGTTATCCGCTGTGTTACTGGTTGACCAAAGTGTCGGACAGAAAGGCGGCCATTCTGATGGTCTTCGTGCTGGTCCCGTTTTGGACGTCGGTTCTGGTGCGTACATACGCTTGGCTGGTGCTGTTACAGCGCAATGGCATCATCAATTCGACGCTGGTGTGGCTCGGTATTATTGAGGAACCGCTGCAATTGGCGCACAACCTTACGGGATCAATCATTGGCATGGTGCATATCATGCTGCCGTTTCTGATTTTGCCGCTTTATGCCACGATGCGTAGCATTGACACTGATCTGGTCCGGGCCGCTGTTGGGCTCGGCTCCAGCCCGCGTGGGGCATTTTGGCGTGTGTTTTTCCCAATGTCGCTACCGGGTCTGTTTGCCGGCATCGTGCTGGTATTCATTCTGTCGCTTGGCTTTTACGTCACACCTGCTTTGCTGGGTGGAGGACGTGTCCAGATGCTGGCGCAGCGGATCGAAAGCACAATCACAGTCTATTCCAACTGGGGTGCGGCATCAGCCTTGGGTGTCGTCCTGCTGCTTCTGGCACTGGTGATGATCTGGCTGATGAACCGTGTCTTTGGTCTCGACAAACTATTCATGCGCTGAGGAACTGAAAATGGAACAAGTCGGACAACGTAAAATTGACGGTCTGTGGTTGACGGTCGTCGGCACCGCGGTGCTGTTCTTTCTGATCCTACCCACGCTTATCGTGATCCCGATGTCGTTTTCGGGGGCCTCATTTCTGGAGTTCCCGCCAACGTCGTTTTCGTTTCGCTGGTACATAGCCTATTTCACCTCCCCAGAATGGATGAGCGCCACGCGGACGTCCCTGATTGCGGCTGTCCTGACCACTGCAATCGCCACGCCTTTGGGCTCACTTTGTGCCTATGGCCTGCATTGTTCCACCCCTCGGATCAGGAGCACTGTTCAGATCCTCGTGATCATGCCCATTGTCGTACCGGTGATCCTGATCGCCGTAGGCGTGTTCAGCCTTTATGCCAGACTGGGACTCAATTACACGCTTACCGGTATTGTGATCGCCCATACCGCGCTGGCGCTGCCCTTTGTGATCGTAACCGTAATGTCGGGATTGCAGAACTATGATTTTGATCAGGAGTTGGCGGCGCGCAGTCTGGGGGCGTCTCGAGCGTACGCGTTGTGGACAATAACTGTACCCCAAGTCAAATTCTCGATCCAGACCGGCGCTTTTCTGGCCTTCATCACATCACTCGATGAGGTTGTGATCTCGATGATGGTCTCGGGCGGGGACAACGCCACAATTACCCGCCGCATGTTCAATTCATTGCGCGATCAGCTTGATCCGACTATTGCCGCGATTTCCACCTGCCTGATTGTCGTGTCGGTCGCAATGTTGGTCGGCGTTCAGTTTATTGGTCGTAATAAGAATGCGGACAAATGATGCGTTCCTTATCTTTCGCCAAACTTAACTCGAATCTGGCGGACGGCATCAAGAACTGCAGTGCGATAGCCTTCGACAACGGTTTTGCTGAAGCGAACGCGCAATCCCGACAGGCTGACAGCCCCCAGCAACTCGCCTTCAAGCCCAAGAACAGGAGCAGACAATCCAGCGACGTCCGGATCACGTTCGCCAAGGCTGAGATAATACCCAGCCTTTCTGATGTTGGTGGCCTGTTTGCCTTGCCGGATAGAATAGGCATCCAGCACCCGGCCCGACGAGCCTATACTCAGCGGAATGATATCGCCCTCTTCGACATGATCCCGCGCAAGCCTATGCGAATTGACACGGTAGAGGCAAACGCCGGAGTTGCCACGTTGCACGTAAAACGACGCGCTTTCCCCCGTTGCATTCACCATGTTCGCCAGCACCGGGCGCACAATAGGCCCCATGCGCAGGTTCTGGCGAAATACGGACCCCAGACGCCACAAAGACGGGCCGAGGTGAAACAAGCCTTCGGCGTCTCGCGCGATATGGCCAAACTTTTCAAGCGAGACGCTCAGACGCAGGATTGTCGCTTTGTTGACGCCACTGCGATCCGCAACCTCTTTCAGAGACAGACCCGCATCACCGGACTCAAAACTGTCCAGCACACGCAATGCGCGTTCAACCGCTTCGACACCACCCGTTGTGTCCGGGGCTTGGGGCTTGTTGGGCATAGGCAGACCTTTCGACGCAAATCCGTGGCTTTTTGTAGCTTGTTTGGACGCAATTGGAAATCGCAATCAATGAAGGCATCTGGCAATGATTAATGCACAGACACGATCGATGTTAACCGGGTTTGCCGGTCTGCCATTTGGCGGGTTTTCGCTATGTGAGGCGGGCAATGTCGGGATTTTGGGTGTCCCAAGCGAAGTCGATAGCGGACCGCGTTCCGGCGCCTCTATGGCACCAGATGCCTTGCGTAAGATGACCGGGCAGCTTGGGATCAGCCTGCCTGCAAATGGCCGGGATCTGGGGAATTTGGATATGTCGGGCGATTGGTCAGTCGCGTTGGTCCAGTTAGTGGCACAAATGGTGGATCACGACATCATCCCAGTTGTTCTAGGTGGCGCGTCAGATGTTGCTTCAGCGGTGCTGCAGGCCCTACCTGATCTGCCGGTTGTCGCGGCCATGCCACTGGCTCCGGTTGATGTCGCAGCGCGATTCGAGAACACAATCTGGGTGGGTTTGAACGGCGGGCAACCTGCTGATGTTTGGGATCAGATCAGTCAACGAACGATGACCTGGCGCACCGCCCGGCAGTTAGATGAAGGGCACACCGACTTTTCGGATATGCCCGAGCGCGCTGTTCTCTGGATCGACATATCGGTCATTGATCTGGGGCATGCAGCCGGTACTGTCGGCCTCAATCCCGGTGGGATGAAACCCGAAACGTTGGTTTCCGTCATCGGTGCAATGTCCTGTAACTGGCAGGCGATTGTGATCACTGGCATTGCGCCTGCCCGCGACACACGAGGCATGTCGGAATTGGCGGCCATTGAAACCCTGAACGCGGCATTGCGTCATGGGTGATGCGGCACAGATACAGTTTGATACGATCCCCAGTTTTCTGGGCGTACCTGTTGGCGATCTGGAAGATCTCGTGTCTGGGCAGGTCGCGATGGCAGGTTATTTTTGCGACAATCTCGACCGGCCAACGGCAGGGCAACGCTACCTCGCGAGGCAGTTACGATACGCCTCCCGTCCCCCAAAGGCACCCGCGAATGCCATTGACCTCGGGGATGTGAACGTATTTCCACTCGAGCCGGACAAGCATTTTTCCGCAGTTATCTCGCAATGCGAGGCGGTTCTAGAAACCGGTGCGCGGATGGTGCTGGTTGGCGGCGATTCCAGTGGCCTGAAGGCGCTTGGCATCGCGGCACGACAGGTCACAGGTGCGGATGCCTCTGTCATTCCGGTCACAGGGGGCATTGCGGACAATCTGTCCCACACCCAACCGGCCATCCTGTCTGTGGATTTACAAGAGCTTGCGGCCAACTGGGTATCGCAACCGCGTCACCTGACCGGGCTGTCGCCTGCACAGATGATTGCGCAAATTGAGTTCAGTTCGGGCAATGTAATCGCCGCAGCAATTTTTGGGCTTGCACCGGCATTGGACAATCGTGGGAGCACGGAAACCCGTGCGGCGCTGGCGATATTGCAGGCAGTGACTGAGCGCCTCGCAAAAGGAGCAGGTTAATGCCTTTACGTTCGGCCCCATTGCCGCGCATGGCAGGGCATCTGTCGTTCATGCGCGCTCAGACCAAAGCAATCTGTGATGTCAGGCCCGGCGATCTGGCGGTTCTGGGTGTCCCGTTCGAAGACACGAGCGCGCCTTATGCTGGCCAGTCCCTGGCGCCGCGCGCATTGCGCGAAACCTCGGTCTATTTTGGCTGGCATGCAAACCCGCAATTCAGCCACCCCGTTGATATTGATGCGCGACAAGACATATCGACCGACGGCCTGCACGAGCGGTTGTGCGACCTCGGAGATATATTGCCGGGGCCTGATGAAGCGATCCACGCTGCATTGAGGGCGGCAACAAATCAGATCAGCCTCAATGGTGCCTGTGCCGTAATATTGGGTGGGTCGGATCGCCTGTCTGAAACAGTGCGGAGCGCGCTCCCTAATTGTCAGACAGCGCAGCTTGGCGGTACGCCAAGTGATGCGCACGATTTTCACATAGCATCTTTGCCGAATGGGTTTCCCACGACCTGCAACCTAGATACGACCGCACGGCTTGCCACGTTTTCCCAATGGCGGGATGTATCAAAGCCGCTGTTCGTGCGGTTTGATCTGTCCGTGTTTGAAACATCTCTCAGCGCGCTTTGTGATCGGCCCCGTTTGGGGGGCTGCGATCTTGATACAGTGGTGCAATGGCTGAGCGCCCTGGGACAGCACGAGGTCAGCGCCATCATGTTGACCGGTCTGAATCCGAACAGGCCCGGCATGGGCGTGGTGAAGGTTGGCCAACGACTTATGGTTACGGCTCTGCTGGCATTTATCTATGCGCGCCTCGGATTTGGGATTGATCATCCGGATCGCCAGACTTCAAAGGAAAATGTACCGACATGACTGTAGCAATTACGACATTCCGCCCGCCTCTGTCTCAACCGGGATATCGGCTGTTTGATGGACCTTTGTGCGAGGTGGCCGACGCCAGCGCGGACCAGATCGGCGTGGTGGGGATGCCGAGCGACTGGACACATTCCAGTCGTCTTGGAACAAGGTTCGGACCCGATGCATTGCGCAGGGCGACAACTCTTTTGCAATCCATGCGCCCGCAGGGGGCAAGCTTTGACCCTGACACGAGCCGCCATACTGTGCCTGCAACGCATTGGTTGGTTGATTGCGGGGATGCAGAGATCACGGCGCAAGATGTTGACGCAACGACGCAGGCCATCGCTGCTATGACCGAAGGATTGACCATTGCAGGCGCGATCCCTCTGGCGTTGGGTGGCGATCATTATAACAGTTTTCCAGCCTGTCTAGGGTATTCCCGTGGGCTGGCCAAACGCGCACCAAACGCGCGCTTTGGGTATATCCAGATCGACGGTCATCTGGACTTCTCTGATCGACTGGGCGCATGGGGCAGCCATAACCACGCGACCAATGCGCGCCGGATTTCTGAACTGAGCAACATTGATGTGTCCAATATGGTCTGGGTCGGCATCGCAGGCTGGGTCGATGGCGGCGATCTTGCCCTGATCGAAGAACAGGGTGGTCGGGTGTTTTCGGCTTCTGATGTGCATAAATTGGGCGCGGCAGAGGTTATGCGCCAGGCGCTTGCCCACGCCATGCAGGGGTGCGATGAGCTGTATCTCTCGATTGACATTGATGCGATGGACGCCGGTTACCTGCCCGGCACAGGTTCCATTGTGCACAGTGGCATTACCCCTCGTCAGTATTACGATCTTCTCGACGGATTGGCCGAGGCACCCTTGGGCGGTTTGGATATTGTCGAGGTCTCACCCCCGCTTGATCCGTCAGAGCGCACGGAATTTTTGGCGGCGGAAATGCTGTTCCGGATCCTGCGCCGCTTTCGTACCCGACCGGTGACTGGGTTATGATGGACTATATCGGAACACAGCAACTGGGCGGGTTTTCCCATGCAGGGCAGATACTTGCTCCGGCAACCCGGCCTTGGATCACCGATCTTGCAGCGCTTTGTCCTTATGAGGGTCTGCAATCTGGTAATATCCCAGAATTTGAACGTGACCCGGATTGGAACAACTGGGCCCTCGTCGACAGTCCCAAAGACCCGCTCATGCGTCTGAAATGGCATCTGTTTCAGCAAGGGGGCACCCGGTATCTGGTGGCCGACCGGATGCTTATGACCCGCGTTAGCTGGCAGGATCTGGATGATGCGGGATATGTCTTTGGCACAGAGGTATCGATTGATGGCAGGCAGTTTCGCTGCCGATTGATGACCGGCGGTGATACGCCGCGCGATGACCCCTACCTTGGGGCAACCATGCCCAATGAATGGGATGCGTTGGTGGGCGGTGCCGCGTCGAACGCGCCTCAGCCCGAAGCATCAGATAATACGGTCCCGATAGGCCCAGATCATCTAACCTCACCTCATAACAGATTGTGGAACTGGTTCGGTGCGGTCAGTTGGACAGCCGAACCCGTCGCTAGCCGCGCCGATGGACGTGTCTGCCGAGGCTATCACAGTCCGACTTATTTCTACGTCAACACCGTGGACCACCGGCATGAGGACATCGGGTGGCGGCCACTTTTGGAGGAAGTGCTATGACTGTCGACCTGTTTCCCAACTATATCGCCGGAACATGGGCAGCTGGCAACGATGCTGCCCCCAATACCAATCCATCTGACCTGAACGATACGATTGGTCATTATGCACAGGCCAGTACCACCCAGACGGCAGAAGCGATCGACTGCGCGGCTGCCGCCTTTCCGAAATGGCGTGCGACATCGCCTCTGGTACGGTTCGAAGCGCTGGATCGTATAGGGTCGGAAATCCTCGCCCGTGTGAACGAGCTGGGCGATATGCTGGCGCGCGAAGAAGGCAAAACCCTGTCCGAGGCCACGGCAGAAGCGCATCGCGCCGGGCATCTGTTTAAATATTTTGCGGCCGAGACCTATCGCACAACCGGCGATATTTACCAATCTCTGCGAAGCGGTGTGTCGCTTAAGGTTCTGCGGGAACCAATTGGCGTCGTAGGCGTGATCACGCCCTGGAATTTCCCACTGGCGATCCCGGCATGGAAAATCGCGCCCGCGCTGGCTTATGGCAATACGGTCGTGTTTAAACCTGCCGAACTGGTGCCCGGGTCGGCATGGATGCTGTCCGACATCATTGCCCGCGCTGGACTGCCTGAGGGTGTATTCAATCTGGTGATGGGCACGGGCGCTGAAGTAGGGGAGGCGATCGTTACAAATCCCAAGGTATCCGGTATCACTTTCACCGGCTCTACTCCTGTGGGGCGCAAGATAGGGGCTGCGCTATTCACTCGTGGGGCCAAAATGCAGCTTGAAATGGGGGGCAAAAACCCTTTGATTGTGCTGGATGATGCCGATCTGGATCTGGCCGTTCACTGCGCCGTTCAGGGCAGCTTTTTCTCAACCGGCCAACGATGCACGGCCTCATCCCGTCTTATCGTTACAGAGGGCATACACGAGGCATTCGTGGACCGCCTTTGTGCGGCAATGAAAGACCTCAGGATCGGTGATGCACGCGCGCCCAAAACCCAAATTGGCCCGGTGGCCAGTGAGGCGCAGTTTGCCATCAACAAACGATACATCTCTCAGGCGGTGGCTGACGGCGCAACACTTGCCGCAGGTGGCAGCGAAGTGGCATCGAAAACCCCCGGACATTACCTTTCTCCGGCCCTGTTTACGGATGTGTCACCACAGGCCGCCGTGGCACGCGACGAGATATTTGGGCCAATCGCCGCTGTATTGCGGGTGCCGGACTATGACGCAGCCCTTAACGCTGCCAACGACAGCGAATTCGGTTTGTCAGCGGGCATCGTCTCGCGGGATGCCGCCAAGATTGAGCATTTCTCGCAAAACGCTGAGGCAGGCATGATACAGGTCAATCTGCCCACCGCAGGCATGGATTTTCACGCACCATTTACGGGCCGAAAAGGATCATCCTATGGTGCACCGGAAAAAGGCAGCTACTGTCGCGAATTCTTTACAGCAGCTAAGGTTGTGCACGAGGGAGGCAGATAATGACACAGACACCGTTGAAGGGCTTTCGCATTCTTGATCTGACCAATGTGCTGGCCGGTCCGTTCTGCTGTCACCAACTGGCCCATATGGGGGCCGACGTGATCAAAGTCGAAACCCCGGGCACCGGTGATCTTGCGCGCCAGCTTGGGGCTGATCCCGCGCGCAACGCCGACTTAATGGGCATATCCTTTCTGGCGCAAAATCCGGGCAAACGGTCCATCACCCTGAACCTGAAATCGACATCCGGCAAACGTATTCTGAGGGAGCTGGTGCAAAAGGCCGATGCGTTGGTCGAGAATTTCCGTCCCGGTGTGATGGCGCGCCTGAACCTTGGCTACGATACGCTCCGGCAGGAAAACCCCCGCCTTGTCTATTGTGCCATCTCAGGGTTCGGTCAGGATGGCCCTCTGGCGAAACTGCCCGCCTATGACCAGATCGTACAGGGGATGAGTGGCGTGATGTCGATTACCGGCGATGCCGACACCGCCCCTTACCGGGTGGGCTACCCGATGGCAGATACCATTGGCGGCATGACAGCGGCCTTCGCCGTTGCCGCCGCTCTTGCCAATAAGGCGCAGGATCGCGGCACATTCATTGATGTCTCGATGCTTGAGGCCGTGATTGCGACGATGGGTTGGGTGGTGTCGAACCACCTGATCGCCGGACAGACGCCCACCCCGAACGGCAATGACAATTTCACCGCCAGCCCGTCTGGCACATTCAGAACCGCCGATGGCGTGATGAATATCGCCGCCAACAAGCAGGAACAATTTGAGGCTTTGTGCCAGATCATCGGAAAACCCGCCCTTGCGCAGGACCCGCGTTTTGTTGACCGAAAGAACCGGCTGGCCAACCGAGCCGCCCTGACCGCCGAACTGGAGGAGGCATTTGGCACTGCCCCCACCCTTGATTGGGTCGGAAAACTGACAGCGCAGGGCGTTCCCGCAGGCCCTGTCTGGTCGGTGCCCGAGGCGCTAACACATCCGCAGCTTGCGGATCGGGGCCTGCTGCAAACCCACCGCGTTAATCATGAGGATCTGCAATTGGTCGGGATCGGGGCCAAGCTTGATGGCATAGCACCTAGAGTCGATTCTCCGCCGCCTACCTTGGGTGCACATACAAACGAAATTCTGACCGAGCTCGGCTATGATAATGCCCAGATCTCGACCCTGAAAAAGGAAGGCGCGATATGACGTCCTATCAGTGCAGAACTTGCAAAAGGGGGAAGCGCCGTGCCTCAGGATATTGACGTACTGGTGAGTGAGGTCGGCCCGCGGGACGGCCTACAGAGCATCAAGCGCACGATGCCGACAGAGGCCAAGCTCAAATGGATCGAAGCGCTGGCGGCCTCGGGACTTCGGGAGATCGAGGTGGGGTCTTTCGTGTCCAAACGGTTGCTGCCTCAAATGGCTGATTGCGCAACGCTTGTAAGAGAAGCGAACAAGCTTGAGGGACTTACAGTTCTGGCGCTGGTTCCCAACCTTAAGGGTGCAGAAAATGCCATTGCAGCGGGTACGCGCAAGTTGACCATGCCGATTTCAGCCTCGCGGGCGCATAGCCTCAATAATATTGGCAAGACTCCCGAAGAGGCAATCGAGGAAGTTCGCCGCGTTTGCGCGTTTCGCGATGCACTGCCTGTCGAGCAGCGTCCAGATGTTGAGGTCGGCATTTCGACCGCGTTTGGCTGCACTTTCGAGGGTAAGGTGTCTGAGGATTGGGTGATCGAGATGGCGGGCCTACTGTCTAAGGCGGGCGCGGACAGCATTGGTCTTTCGGACACGACTGGCTATGCCAACCCAGCCCAGATTAAACGGATGTTCGCCCGCTTGCGTGGCGAGATTGGTGCGGAGAAAATGGCAGGTGCGCATCTGCACAACACGCGTGGACAAGGCCTTGCCAACGTTGTGGCCGCCCTTGAAGTTGACGTGACCACATTCGATTCCTCGCTTGGCGGACTTGGCGGCTGCCCCTATGCGCCCGGTGCCACCGGCAACATTGTGACCGAGGACCTGGTCTTTATGCTGGAAGCGATGGGGCTGCGCACAGGTATCGATGTAGATGCGTTGATCACCGCACGCGGGGCACTGCTATGCGGGCTGCCGAACGAGGCCATTTATGGCAACGTCCCCGAGGTCGGTTTGCCCAAGGGTTTTACCTACGCCGGCTAAAGGAACTAACTTGACGAGCGAGCGCCCTTTGCTGGAGCTAGCGTCATCGAATTCAGCCACTTGGTGATGGAACCTACCTAAAATCCGTCTTCAGAAACAATTTAACGCAAGCGAGGAATGAAACGAATTTCAAACTTGTTCCGACGTCAACAAAGCTAGAAAAGCTGTCATTGACTTAGTCGCATCGAACTTGCGCTTTGTCCGCGTCTCGATGGTTCGGACACGACGCAGCGAAGGGACAGTTTGGATGAGGTGTTTCGTAGCGGGGTTTAATGACCGCTTAGGCGACACCAGCTGCATCGCAGCGACAGGCATGCCGCGAACGCGAAGATATTCTGCGTCAGCGAAGTTCAAAAAACGAAGGTCGGGAAAGTCCGCACTGTGTGAATTCGCACTTCATCTGATTTTGCGGTTGCAGCGAATGTCGGCAATGACGGGCCGCACTGCAGCATGGTTGAGGATGTGCCAAGGTCGGCTTTGGGCCGTTCACGTCACTGGATGGTGGTTATTTTCCGGGACGCTTTAGCCAACAATAAGACAGAAGTGCCTCGTTTTTACTTTCATAGGTGCGGGGCTGGGCTACGCTAAATGAGGGTCAGACGATCTCGATCCCCCTTGGTCAAATCAAGGAGGATGAAGTGCCAAATCCAAATGTCATAAATTACTACAGCAATTGTCTTGTCAACTTAACTGCAGCCCGAGAATGTGTGCCCGCGTCAAGACCGCTGAATGTCTCTCCGTGGGTTGCGATGAGCCTACTGCAAAAGGCCATCAGACGGGGCGATGCACCTGTGGCCTTATCAGGGGCTGCTACATTGCTCAGGGATGCCCCAGAGCGCCTGTGGCGCCGTTTGGGCTGCATCGCCTTCGAGGATTTAGGTGTTGCTGACATCGCGTGCCTAGGCCTCGTAACAACGGCTCTGACGGGCAAAGCATTTCGGAAGCGGCTGGGAGGGGAATGGGCTGTTGCGTCATTGATCATTCAGCGGATGGCAGATGCCCCGAAGAACCGCGGTGCCGATGACTTGCTTATGACAATTGCAGGCTTGCCGTCGCTCACAGTATATCGCGATGATTTTGCGCGAATGTCAGATGACCAACTGCGCCAAATTGTTTTGGGGTGTTCCGATCTCCATAAACGAGGTTTGGCGCTTTGGTATCTCGTGGGGACAAAGCGCTGTCCGTCGCCAAACCTGATCCCGAGACCGGGAAATGTGGACTTTGCATTTGAAGTGCTGGCGGAACATGGGGTCTCGCCAAGCATGATCCAGATCGCGCGACAGGGTTTCCGCAAAACGGGCGAAATACTGGCCCCGCTCGCTGCGTTGCTGACACTGGTCAACGGGATACGCGGTGATGTTGCACATAACGACGTCATGCCAGCAGTACGCCGCGCCGGGGCGGTTCCAAGCTATGCATTGGATACCTACACCCGCGAGGGGAAACAGACCTTTGCTCGGTTTCTAAAGACCAATGCAGGCACAGCAGGTTGGATTTTGGAGAATTTGCCAAATAGAGGGCGCAGCGCGTTCTTGGGTGAATTGGTGTTTCGTGTCGAAGGGGGCAATCTCGCCAACCGATGGGCCGGGGACGCGGCAGATCAACTGCGGGAACAATATGAGCTAGGGTGTCTCGGTGTCACCGCCGAGCAAGCCAAGAAAGTATTAACCCTGTTGCGCGGCGACATGCACGATTCTTGATCGTATTCGCGCCGACGTGATGGGAGAGCAGATATGAACGATTTGCCTCACACCTCTGATAACATCCACTTATCGGAGCCTCAGAAACTTGCTCTAATGCCCCAAAATCCCAGTGCAGTTTCCTGCAATTCGAAATCCGCCGAGCGTTTAGAGAGACTGATTTCTGCCAGCCTGTCTGAAAATACGAAACGCGCCTATGTGGCCGACCTCGCCCATTTTGTTGGGGCGGGGGGGCAGCTACCAGCGACATCTGAAATGGTCGCGTTGTATTTATCTAGGTTTGCAGAGCAATTGGCCGTGCTCCATTGCCAGCTAAGTCAAATTCGCTCTCACGCGAGAACCGTCTCTAGCGGTACCCAAAGCGATCAAGCGAACCGCCTTGGATAGTCTTTTTTTGCTTCGGATTTAGACTTCGTTGATCTCAGAGACGGCGAGATCGGTAAGCTTGCTGTTCGCAGCTTTTTCCTGATCCAATATCTCGGTCAGCAAATCGTGGGCCTCGCTGTGCCCCAACACTTTCGCCCACTCGCGCAATGTCCCGTAGCGGGCAATTTCGTAGTGCTCGACAGCTTGGCAAGCACCAATCAGCGCCGCGTTCTTGGCGGTGCCCGTTGCTTCCTTAGCGATGCCTTCAACCTCCTTAATGAGACCGGCCATCGCATCGCATTTTTTACCTTTGGCTTCCTTGCCGATCGACTTGAAGACATCTTCAAGCATTTTGATGTGGCCTTTGGTCTCTTCTAGATGCGACGAGATCGCTTGCTTTAATGGTTTTCCGTTAGCGGCCTCTTCTACGTTCGGAAGAGCTTTTGCCAATGCTTGCTCGGCGAAGTAAATGTCTTGAGGCGTATGCTCAAAAGCGTCTGACAAGGTTTTCATACTCATTCTCCTAACTAAACTGATATATTTTTAATGAGCGAAGTTCGGTTTGGTTCCCTTAGAACCGGTTTGGTTTGCGGAGCCGGTACAATGTTCGCACCGTTACAACATGTTTCAGGCCAAGTTATTCGTCTGAATTTGGGACGCCCAGCGCGGCGTTGGGGGCGAAATTGCGTGAAGTAAACCTTCGCCGCTAGGACGCGAGCAAATATTGCAAAGACGAAATTTCGACAGGCTTTCCGCGCATCACACATCTTTTCGATGTGCATCAGCGATTTAAGTTGGGTTGAATGTAGCGTTCTTCATTTGCATGAAATCCACTTCTTTCCCAATTCGGAAATTTGCAGGAAGCGTCCCGAGAGCCCGTACATATCTTTGCTTCCATTTTCCTTTGACAAAAGTCCCGAGTGATTGTATTGATTACTACTAATTGGTAGGGATATATATTATCGCTTTCTCACGCGTTCATATTGGCTCAGATGACGGAGTTGAGGGTTCCTATGTTTACAGGCATGCATTTGCGCAACTGTTTTTCTGGTGCTCCTTTTACTACTTGATGCCAGCCATTTCGGCCCAGGTTGCCGCTGAGACGGCTTGGCCCGTGATCCACATTTCCGTCTCGTTCACGCTGGCCTTTCTTGTCTGGGCGTCGTTCGCGCCTGTGGTTGGAATGTGCATTGACCGTGGGTGGGGTGCCGTTGTGATGGTTGTCGGTGGAATAACGGGGACGTTGACGTTGTTCTTTCTGTCCACAGTAACAGACCGCTGGGTATTCAGTGGAGCACTGCTGGTTCTGGGAATGTGCATGGCCGCCACGTTATATGATCCGTGTTTTGCTCTAATGATGCGGCGGCTTGGAACGCGAGGCGTGGACGCGACGGCTACGGTGACCCTGATCGCGGGGTTGGCTACGCTTTTAACGTTTCCGCTGGTGATGGCGCTTTCAGGTGTCATGGAATGGCGAGAGATCATACTTGTCTTTGCGGTGCTGGCAATTTTCGCCGTATTGCTGCTTCCTAAGCAAGACCGAAATGCAGTTCGGTTCGAGACAGGTTGTGTCCCATCACGGTTCAAAATTGAGAAAGGGCCGGTTCTCATTGCGATGGGCTTTGGTTTTGTCATGATGGGTCACGCGATATTGCTTTTCTTGCTTCCAATGGTTTTGGCGCAAGGTGGCGGCGCGGGCAAAATGGGCATTTTCGCAATAGCTATCCTGGGTCCCGCGCAAATTGCTGGGCGATTGGCATGGAAAGCGTATGCAGCACGTTATTCCCCTAAACTTTGTTCGCTGGTGTTGTTTGTAGTCTTCTGTGTGCCGCCGGTTTTACTGCTGCTGTCAGGCCAAAGCACAGGCATGGTTTATGTCGCGCTGATCGTCCAGGGGGCCGGGTATGGAGTGCACACAATCATGCGCCCTATACTTGCACAGCTTTACTTGCCAACGGAACATCTGGGCCGTGGTTTGGGTGGTATCGCCACCATTGGCATTGTGATGATGGCGCTTGGTCCGGCTCTTGGCGGGTTGGTTTGGAGTAAAACGGGCTTCGTTGGATTGATGTCTGGCGTCTTTGCACTGAATGTATTTGCGCTGTGCCTGATTTTCGTTCTGTTCCAGCTTAAGCCCAATGGAGGTGTTTCATGATCAATAACGTGTGGATTGCTGGTGGCGCCATGACTCCGTTCAACCGTCGCAAGGACGGAAGTTCGTTTCGAGACTGGGCGCGGACAGCGGTACAGGGTGCGTTAGACGATGCAGGATTGGAGCCATCAGACATTGATGCGTTAGTTGTCGCATCCGAGAGCGATTTCTTCACGCTGCAACTGAACCCCGCCGCGCTGCTGGCGGATGAGTGCGGATTGACCGGTGTGGCCGTCAAGCGGGTTGAGGGCGGAGGCGCATCGGGCCATGTTGCGGTTCAGGCTGGTGTTGCTGATATTGCATCCGGATTGGCACGGCGCGTTATGGTGTTGGGGCTTGAGCCATCAGCGTCCCATCTTGCAGGTGCAGATGTCAGCGCGCTCTACGCTTTGTCGTTTGATGCGTGGACCGACGGAATGACGGGCGTTGATTCAACGTCTTTTTATGCGTTGTCAGCCGCGGCCTATATGGAGCGCACGGGGGCCCGCCACGATGATTTCGCGCGGATCGCCGTACGGAACCGCGCAAATGCGCAGTACAATCCAAATGCGCATTTGCCACTAAGTCTCACGCTTGCGGATGTAGCTGCCTCCCCAATTGTGGCTTCCCCGTATCACCGATTGGATTGCTCGCCGCTTAGCGACGGTGCGGCAGCCATTATTCTAGCACGTGAAGCTGATCTGCCAAAGCTCGTCCGCAAGCGTTCGCGTTTTCGCGCATCAGCCGGGGCAACCGACACCGTTAGATTGGGCGAGCGGGATGATCCCGGTTTCTTTTCCGGCAAGCGTCATGCCGCAATTCGTGCCTATAAGATGGCGGGAGTGACGCCTGATCAGATTGATCTGGCTGAAGTTTACGACAGCTATTCTGGCGCACAGTTGCAGGGACTTGAGGCGTTGAACCTTGCCCCCGACGTGTTGCTTGCCGACCGGTCCGGCTTTTTTGATGCGGATGGCGCTTTGCCTGTCAACCTTTCCGGTGGCTTGTTGGGGCAGGGCGCACCGGTAGGTGCAACTGGTGTCGCGCAAATATTGACAGCCGCCCGCCAACTAGAGGGGCGATATGTGGGGGTGCAGCCTGTACGTGCACCTCGCTTGGCGCTGGTGGACACGCATGGTGGCATCGCAACTCTGAACTGTGTCAGTATTCTGGAGGCATTATGAAGCATAAGATTAGCCTAGACTACACCATCGCGGAAGGTGATCTGAAACCCTATTTCGATGCATTGGGACGATCAGAGGCGCTGGCAAGCAGATGTGAAGGATGTGGGCGCGTCTCCTTTCCGCTTCGCATCATTTGCGGGGCATGTGGCTCACATCTCGTCGCGCGGTTAGCGCTCACTGGCCTCGCTAAATTGGTGCATCGGACAGACGGCGCTACACGCAGCTTTGCGCTGATGAAATTTGCGGGCGCGGACACGTTGAGTACTGTCGCACTACTTAACCCCACATCCCAGGCAACGACAGGCAGGCTACGTTCACCTGCAGACGGCCGGCCGGGGCTGTGGGTGGAGCTGAATGAGATAACCGAGGGGGACGTCAATGTTTGAAACTTGGAACGACGAAGCGCTGTCCAAAATCGGGCTGGAGAGAACGCAGGGAAAAATTGCGATTGCAATCCCCGATGATGCCAACCTGTACCATCTGACAGTAGGCTCGCAGATCGCGGCCGGACACGCAGATGCGGCGGCACTTGTGTTCGAACTGAAAGACGGCAGCTTGCAGCATTGGTCGTTTGGCGATGTCGATGCGCAAGCGACTGCGCTGGCTGCCGATCTGCGCGGTAGAGGATACGGGCGCGGCGACTATATTGGCCTACATACCGGAATGCGTCCAGAGACGGCGATAGCGCATATGGCAATTTGCAAGCTCGGTGCGGTTGCGGTCACCTTGTCGCAGCTTTACGGCCCTGATGCCTTGGCGCATGCCCTGAACCATTGCAAAGCCCAATGCCTTTTGAGCGTTGAAAGCGCTTGGTCACCTTTGCGCGAACAAGCAGCTACGCTTTTACCCCATCTCAAGGATGTTCTAGTTGCAGAGTGCGCGGGAGAAGAGGTAAACCTGACAACAATATTGGCAACTGAAGCACCTGACGATTTCACACCCGAATATACCCGTGCTGACGACCCGGCGCTGTTAATGTACACCTCTGGTTCCACGGGCATGCCAAAGGGTATTTTGCATGGGCATCGCGTGTTGGCCTCTTACCGTCCGTCTATCAACCTGTTTTTCAATCTAACACTAAATGATGCCGATGCAGTCTATTGGTCGCCGTCTGACTGGGCGTGGGTTGGCGGGTTATTAGACATGCTATTCCCTGCGTGGATGGGTGGACGCCCAGTTGTGACATCCGAGGCGCGGTTCAAGGCCGCGTGGGCTTATGATTTTATGTCGCGGCACAAGATCACACATACATTCCTTGCGCCAACTGCGATCAAACGTCTGGCTGAAACTGCTGCACCACGCGACGACTTTGACTTGTCGTTGCGAGTCATCTGCACTGGCGGAGAGGCGTTGGCAGCTGAAACATTGGGCTGGGCGGAAAACAAGTTGGGCGTAGTGTGTAATGAATTCTATGGCATGACCGAAGTGAATCATTTGATCGGCAACTGCGCGGCATTGTTCGCCCGCAAACCTGGGTCCATGGGAATTGCCTACCCCGGCCATGACGTGCGGTTAGTTGACGCCGACGGGATCGAAGTTAGCCGTGATGAGCCCGGTGAAATTGTGACCCTAAAGACAGCTCCTACGCGGTATCTAGGCTACTTGGACAACCCTGAAAAAGAGGCCGAACTGATGTTTGGCGACTATATGCGGACCCATGATTTGGCTGTGCGTGATAAGGACGGGTATTTTTGGTACAAGGGTCGTTCTGATGATTTGATTAAATCATCTGGCTTTCGCATAGGTCCAGCCGAGATCGAAGAATGTCTGCTTGCCCACCCAGCGGTAGCCGAAGTTGGCGTGATCGGAAAGCCCGATCCTGATCGGGGTAGTATTATCAAGGCGTATGTACGGTTGAGCTTAGGGATCACGGGTGATGATGATCTGAGGTCCGAACTACAAAACCACGTCCGTACCCGTTTGGCGGCGTACAAGGCCCCGCGAGAGATTGATTTTGTGACCGATTTTGAAATGACATCGTCGGGCAAGATCAACCGCCGTGCATTACGTGCAATTGGGACGATTGCGGAAGGTGGTTGACGGATCATATTTGTTACTACTAATATATACTTACAAATATTGACTGAACAACGTGAAACACAGGGGGGCCAAATCACATGAAGTTCGGAATACATGCGGGACTGTGGATGAAAACATGGGAAGATGATCTGGCGCCAATTTTCGCAACCGCAGCTGAGATCGGGTTTGACGGAGCTGAAGTGTCACTGCTGGGCATCGGGCGGGATCGGGCGAAAGCCATCGGCGTGCTAGCCGCGCAGTATGGCCTTGAACTGACCTGTTCCACAGGCTTGGGTCCGGAGGCCGACCCTACCTCTGCGGATCCCGTTGTTCGCAAAACTGCCGAGGCTGTATTGACCGATGCCATCGAAGTGACCGCTTTGCTGGGATCAAAAAGGCTGGCGGGTGTGGTCGCTGCACCTTGGGGCGTTTTTGATCCACTCAACAAAACAGCGCGTGCCGAGCGATCGGCCCAGACATTGGGACTTTTGGATGGCGTGCTGGCTTACAACGGTGTCAAACTGGGCATTGAGGCGTTGAACCGGTTCGAATCTGATATGACTTCGACCGCCGCAGAGACTTGTGCGCTTGCGCGGGCGACGGGGTCAAAGCATATCGGTGCATTGCTCGATAGCTTTCACATGAACATTGAGGAAAAAGCCCCATCGGACGCAATTCGCGCGGCAAAGGATACGCTGTGCCACTATCACGTTTCAGAAAATGACCGCGGTGTGCCGGGTAGTGGGCACTATGATTTTCCCGCTGACGCTGCCGCGTTGAAAGAAATCGGGTACACGGGTTGGGTTGTTGCCGAGATGTTTATCATTGCGGGCAACCCTGCAAGCAGGGACCTGAACATCTGGCGCGATATTGAACCCGACCCCACACGTGCCGCAACTCAAACGCTGGCCTACTTGCGAAAGGTATTTAGCGATGTCTGCTGAACTGTTCTTCACTATCCTGCATCAAAAGTTCACAGAGCAGATGGACCATCTTAATGCGCTTGATGCGGCTGTCGGCGACGGCGATCACGGATCGACTATGCTGCGCGGCTTGACCAAAGCTATTGCGGCAGAAGATACAAGACGCGCCAAGGCATTCATGCGCGCATCCGGCGGGGCGTCGGGCACTTTATTCGGCCTCATATTGATCGCAATAGAAGCGCATCTGGACACCGGCGCACCGCTTGATGTCGGGCTTTCTATGGCTTGCGCGCGCATTTGCGATCTGGGTGAAGTGAAGGTCGGCGACAAGAGTATGGTGGACGCTTTGGCGCCTGCTATTGCGGAGTTGAATGATGACGATCTGACTGCTGCAATCACTGCGGCAGCGGTTGGGCGTGACAGTACCAAGGCACTTGTTGCTCGGCGGGGGCGGTCACAATACGTCGAGGGCGGAGGCAAGGGGCATATTGATCCTGGCGCTGTTTCCGTTGTGATTTTTCTGGAAGCACTGGCTGAAACATCGTCCAACGCAGAGGGTATGGCATGAAAAAGCTATTCAACACGGCGGAGACGATGGTAGACGATATGCTCGATGGATTTGTCAGCGCATATCCACAGGTCAGACGCGGCGTGAATGATCCGCGTGTTATTATCCGCGATAGTAACGCCAAGAATGCTGACGAAAAGGTCACTTTGTTGATCGGCAATGGGTCGGGGCATGAACCAATTGCGATGGGGTTTGTCGGGCAGGGCCTATTGGACGCGAATGTCGTCGGCGACGTGTTTGCTGCCCCTTCTGCAGATCTTATTCTAGACGGCATTTCGGAGGTCTCTGGCACTGCGGGTACAATCCTTCTGATCTCGCAACATTCGGGTGATATGATCAATGGTCGTGGTGCTGTTATGATGGCGCAGGATGAGGGCATCAACGTGTTGGCTCTGGCTATGTACGACGATATCTCTGCAGCACCACCTGAGCGTAAGAAAGACCGTCGCGGCGCACCAGGCACAATGTTCATCTATAAAATACTAGGCGCAGCTGCCGAAGAGGGCCGGTCCCATTCAGACCTGCTTGCATTGGGCGAAGCCGTACGAGACAGGATCGTGACATTGGCCGCGGCTGTATCGCCTGGTGTTTCGCCATTGACGGGTCTTCCGATGTTCAGCCTGCCTGAGGACGAGATATTCCTTGGTATGGGTGTGCATGGCGAACCCGGAGTTGGACGCGTTAAGGTGGGGCCAGTCAACGAACTGGTCGAACTGATGATTAACAAGCTGTTGGCAGATCGCCCCATCGCAGACGGTGGACGGGCCTGTATCATTATCAACGGCATGGGCGGCACCACGATGATGGAGCTGCTGACAATCTGGTCCGAGACGAAATCCAAACTTGCCCAACACGGAATTTCCGCCATTGCGCCAATGATCGGCAGCTACGTTACCACGCAGGAAATGGGCGGCTTTTCAATCTCTCTTATGGAACCGACAGATGATATGTTGGCGTGCTGGTGCGCGCCCTCTGATACGCCGTCTTTTCCCAAAATCACCTATGTCGAAAAGGACCAGACACGATGAACAAGGTATTGGAAACATTGAATGGTCTCGTTTACGGCGTTGCCGTTGATCAGGGCAGTGGGCTTGAAGCCGCAATCAAAGAAGCACGCGGGGCAGCGTCACAGAATGATGATTTGCTGACGTTTAAGCGCATCGTTGTCGAGACCTTAAGCCCAAAAGCCACAACGCTATTGGTTGATGCTACTTATGGCCGCGATTTGTTGGGTTCATATGCCGACGGCTGTACCAAAATGCTGGCATTTGAGGCGGATGTTTACCAAATCTCGGATGAAGACCGGATCACTGCTTTGCCTGATAACCTAGAGGTGTCCGACTTCCCGCAATTGGGCGCGAAAATTCTGAAGTTCTTTCTGTATTACGGGCCAAATGATCCTGCAGAATTGAACCAACGCAAGTTCGATTTGGTTGAGCAAGTTGGCCGCAAGTGCAAATTAAATGGGGTGTCCTTCTTATTTGAACCGATCGTATATGACCGTGATTTGCCGAACGTCAGTTCTGCCGAATTTGCAAAAGCAAAGCCCGAGTTGGTTCGCGCGGCGACCCAAGCCTTTGCCGATCCCAAATTTGGTGTCGATATTCTGAAAGTCGAGGTCCCCGTCAATTTCAACTTTGTAGAAGGGTACGGAACGCCGCAAATGTCAAAGGTCGCGGCCAAAGCCGCGTTTGTAGCAGCGTCAGACGCCGCTGGAGATATCCCACTGTTGTACCTCAGTGCTGGTGTGACGTTTGAACAATTCCGCGATGCATTGGTGTTCTCGCGGCAGGCAGGTGTGCGATCGCTCGGCTTCATGTGTGGGCGCGCAATCTGGAGTGATGCAATCGGGATATTTGGCACACAGGGTCCAGAGGCGATGACTAAATGGATGTTGTCTACCGGCCGCGACAGGCTTGCTCAACTCAAGGATGCAATCGCGTGAATTTGATTCAGCCCCAAAGCCAAACAGCAGCGTTTCTGGCGCAAACTCAAGCACTCCGTATTGGGAACGCCTTGGTTGAAACCGTCTCTACTTTAGATGTTGTAGATCCGTCATTTGATACCGTTGTTGGGCAAGTTTCCTGCGCCGGTGCGTATGAGATTGATTTGGCTGTCAGTGCCGCGCGCGCCGCGCTGAGTGGCCCTTGGGGTACAATGACGGCGCATGACCGAGGGCAGTTGATTTGGCAGTTGGGTGATGCAATTGAGGCCAATAAAGAAATATTTGGCCAACTCGATGCGATAGATAACGGCAAGCCCATGCACGTTGCGCGTGATGTCGACGCAATTTATTCTGCCCGCCATTTTCGCTATTTCGCAGGTTGGACGGGCAAGATTGAAGGCCGCACAATTCCGGTTTCCGTGCCAGGCCGCACGAACCTGACCAAGGTAGAGCCGGTTGGAGTTTGTGGTCTGATCACACCTTGGAACTATCCAACTTTGATGGTCGCTTGGAAACTGGCACCTGCGTTGGCGGCAGGGAATACAATCGTTCTAAAACCTGCCGAGCAGACACCGCTGAGTGCATTGTTTTTGGCGGATCTCGCGCTTCAGGTCGGGTTCCCACCTGGCGTTTTGAATGTAGTTCCGGGTTTGGGCCGCGAGGCTGGTGCTGCGCTGGCGTCTCATTCCGGAGTGGACAAAGTCGGCTTTACTGGTTCCACGGAAACAGGACGCCGGATTGTCGAAGCGTCAGTTGGAAATTTAAAAAAAGTATCGTTGGAGCTTGGTGGCAAGGCCGCAAACATCATCTTTGCTGATGCCGATCTGGAAAAGGCGATTCCTGGAGCGTTCTGGGCGTTATTTGGTAACAATGGTCAATCTTGCACGGCCGGAGCGCGGCTGTTCGTGCATCGCTCCCTTCGCGACGAGGTGGTTGGACGTTTAGCACAGATGGCCAAGGCATTGTCCGTTGGGCCGGGTATGTCAGTCACGCCGCATGATCTAGGTCCAGTTATTTCGCGCCCTCAGATGGACAAGGTGCTGGGGTACATCAAAAGCGGCCTGTCCCAAGGCGCAGAATGTGTTGCTGGAGGTGCGCGGCAAGGCGAGGCCGGCTATTTCGTGTCTCCGACCGTTCTGCAGTCCGTCAAGGACGACATGGTTATTGCACGCGAAGAGATATTCGGGCCAGTTCTGTGTGTTCTCGATTTTTATGATGAAGACGAAGTGATCAATCGCGCCAATGATACACCATACGGATTGGCAGCTGGCGCGTGGACTCAGGATCTGGGTAGGGCAATGCGTTTGTCAGATAAACTGGCTGCAGGTACAATCTGGATCAACACGTGGGGAGATACCGATCCAGCCTCACCGTTTGGCGGCATGAAGCAGAGCGGATACGGTCGTGAAATGGGTGCAGAGGCCATCGCTCTTTATTCACAGACCAAAAGTGTCTGGATTGGTTAGGTGAGTTCTGATTTGATAGAACCAATTGAACATAACTTAGAGACAGGTGCCATGAAAGACACGGGGCTTCCAAAGTATCAAATCGTCCATGACGAACTATTAGCCCGATTGCAGGTCGGGCATTACTCCATAGGCACCCGTTTGCCGACTGAAGATCTTTTGTCCAAAACATTTGACGTCAGCCGCGTCACCATCCGCAAGGCTCTGGATATGCTGGTGCGCGCGGGTTACCTGACGGCGCGACAGGGCAGCGGATATGTTGTGGCAACGTTGTCCCCCCCGTCGTCGACATGCATGGCATCGTTCACAGATCAGGTGCTGATGGAAGGGCGCATGCCCGGAGCCAAGATGTTGCGTGTTCAAAACCCTGCAACGGACCTGCCTGATGGCGTGTCCAGTCTCTTTGACGAGCCTTTGGTTTTGGTCGAGCGACTGCGCACGATTGATGGTGCACCCAAGATGTTGACGCAGACATGGATACCTGTGCGGCTGCTGCCAGGTGTCACGCCAGATGATTTTCCCGAGGCGGGGCAGGGACAATCCATTTTACGTATCTTGCGGCAAAAATTTGGCCTTGAGTGGATCACCGCCTGCGAAACGCTTGATTCAGTTGTCGCCAATCGCGAGGTAGCAGAGCAATTGGCGATTGCACAAAATACCGCAATTCTTTCGCAAGCCTGCACAGCTTTCGACCCTCAAAATAAACCTGTATTTTTTGATCAGGTCTACCGGCAGGGACCCATCAACTTTGATCTCACCGGCGGCAAGTCCCGGCAAACCGGTACATGACGACAGGAACCTCTAAATGTCTTTGACCATCGGTCTGATCAACACATCGCTACCCAGCTATTTTCCACAACGCCACGGTGTGTTCACCGATGCGCGGTTGCTGCTGGACAATATTGCGGCGCGCGAAGGGTACACCGTGGTCGAGGCTGACGGCATTCCGATGGACGCTGCGCAAGCTTGCGTCGCAGTGGCGGAGGTCACTGCGGCAGGTGCTGACTTCATTTTACTGTTACACGGTGGATTTACCATGGGAGACGTCGTCCGCGAAATCGCGTTGTCGCCCTTGCCGCTTGGCATTTGGGCCACGCCTGAACCGGCGCTGACCAAAGATATTCAGCTGAACAATTTTGTATCACTCAATATGTCGATGTCGATTGTACGCGGGGTGCGCGACCTGAAGGTCAATCCGGTGCAATGGTATCTGGGCGCGCCGAACGAACCCGCTTTGGCCGCGCGGCTAGAGCAAACTCTGACGGCGCTGCGGGCGCGTAGTGCGCTGAAAGGCGCGCGGATTGGAATGATCGGTGGGCTTGCCCCGACTTTCTACAACATGGAGGTGTCCTCGGATACGTTGATGCGTCAACTGGGTGTCAGTGTTGAACACATCGATATCCATGTGATGACAAACCTGATGGCTGCGCAATTGGAAGATGACGTCAGCGCCGAGTTGGCCGAGATGACGGGCGCTGCCGACGTGCGTGGCGTCTCGGATGTTCAAATGGATTTGACCGTCAGGGCAGTTTTGGCGCTTCGTGGTATTGCGAAAAAAGGTGGATACGACGCGCTGACTGTATCCGATTGGCCTGCTTTACAAGAAAATCCTGGCATGCATCCCGGTGCGGCATTTAGCTGGCTTGAAGAAAAAGACACGCTGCCAGTCGCGTCGGAGGGTGATATTTTGGGCGCTGTGACACAGCTGGTTGTAAAGGCGTTTACGGGACGTGTCGGGTGCCTGCTTGATATGACTTCCCCTGATTTTGAAAATAACAAAATTCTGATGTGGCATGGCGGCGGCGGACCACTCTACATGTCTCGGGATCGCGTAAGCTGGATCAATCATCCGATGATTGGACGTGGAACCGAAGAGGGGCCTGTGTTTGGGGCCATTGCGGATTATGAATTCGAGCTAGGTGATGTGACCGTGTTGCGAGTCTCGCGGAATGGGACCGCACAGTTCGCCGTTGAGGGTCAAGTTCTCAAAGGCAAGGAATCAGGCTTTGACGGATGCCGTGGTTGGGTGGGTAATTTCAGATCACTGGCCGGGCCATGTTGTGCTCACGATGTTGTAACGACTGTTATGGAGCAGGGACTAGAACATCATTTTGTTCTGGTTCAGGGTAAACATCTCAACGCGTTTGAGGAATTTGGGAGGTGGTGCCGTATGGTACAACTGAACATAATTCCAGCCCACGCAGGGCTTCCGTCACACTGATCACGGCACCTTTTTTTGTTGACAAGATGCAATTTACCTTCATATTTGTATTAACAAATTGAATACTACCACGATACCGAAATGGGGAGGTCACGATGACAAAAGTCCAGCTTAAGGGCGTTCGTAAAGACTTCGGTGCTTTTACAGCGATCTCTCATATTGATCTTGAAATAAACACAGGGGAACTTGTTGCATTGCTTGGGCCTTCGGGCTGCGGCAAGACGACAACTTTGCGAATGATCGCCGGACTTGAGGTCCCGTCATTTGGTCACATTCTGTTTGATGGTAAAGATGTGTCCGAGGTGCCGGTTCAAGATCGAAACGTTGGCATGGTATTTCAGCGCTACGCCCTGTTCCCGCACATGACTGTCGAAAAAAACGTGATGTTCGGCCTAAAGGTGCGCAGCACGCCAAAGGCCGAAATTGAAAGGCGCCTTGAGGAAATCCTAGACGTGGTGCAGCTTCAACAGTTCCGGCATCGGTTCCCCGCGCAGTTGTCTGGTGGCCAAATGCAGCGGGTTGCGATTGCACGGACGCTGATTACGAATCCTTCGGTTCTGATGATGGACGAGCCGCTGGCGAACCTTGACACAAAGCTGCGCGGAGAAATGCGTAGGTTTATTCGGGAGTTGCAGCAACGGTTAGGTATTACCACAATTTTTGTGACCCATGACCAAATTGAAGCCATGGAATTGGCGGACCGCGTGGCTGTTATCTTTGACGGAAAGTTGGCACAGTACGATGCGCCTGATGCGCTTTACCAGCGGCCCAACAGCAACGAAATCGCTGATTTTATGGGGGCAAGTAATATCTTTCCCTGCGAGTTGTCGACCGATGGCATCGCGACGACTAGTTTCGGAAAGCTGAAAGTTGATGCAAACATCGTAAAGTATCGCTCCGGCAAGGGGTCGGTTCTGCTGCGAAGTGAAGCCATCGATCTGCTTCTCGAAAAGAACGAGACTATAGATAACGTACTGCCCGGCAAGGTCACTGGCCGGGAGTTCTTTGGTGCGACAATCAACTACAGCGTTGATTGTGGAGGAGAAGTGATCACCGTGAACGAGCAATCGCGCCGTATGGTTGATGTTGGTCAAGATGTCTGGCTTACAATTCAGCCGGACCGTATCTGGATCATTCAAGAACCGGTCTAAGGGCGCATCAAATTCCAAGGGAGGAAGACTATGAAACACACTCTAATAAGCCTTTCAGTAACGGCCAGCATGCTCTCTAGCGTGGTAGTGGCTGAAAACGCCGAGGCGAACAATTTTCGCGATGGTTTCCTGAATGGAGACCTGACGTGGGCGGATGTTGAAGAACGCGCCAAAGTAGAAGGTACAGTAAACTTGTACTATTGGGGCGGCAGCGACCCGATCAACATCTGGATGGATCAAGTCGTAGCAGCAGATCTAGCCGAGCTTGGCGTCATGCTAAATCCGGTTCGTATCACTGGCACGAAAGATGCGATTGATCTGGTTCTCGCAGAAAAGGGTTCAGGCAAAGGACTGGGTGAAGGCAGTGTCGATGCGATCTGGTTGAACGGCGAAAATTTTGCCACGCTCAAACGTCAGGACGCTTTATTTGGTGCGTTCGCTGATAAAATGCCAAACAGCCAGTTCATTGAGTGGGACGCTGAAGATCCGCGCTCGCTTTTGAACCTGCGTGATTTTGGCGTGGAAACCGGTGCCGCAGAAGCACCTTGGTCGGGTGAGCAGTATGTATGTGCTGTAAATACAGCCCGTGTTGACAAAGCCGATGCACCAGCAACCTTTGAAGAGCTACAAGCGTACCTCACATCCAATCCAGGTAAGTTTACTTATGTGAAGCCGCCGCACTATATCGGTAACACATTTGTGCAATCTGCAATCTATGCACACAACCCTGATGGTACGGGGGCCGCGCCGTTCCAAGCATCTATTGATGAGATTGGTGTTGAAGAATTCGCGCGCCTGATTGCGCCGGGTATCGAGTATCTCAAGAACCTTGAACCCCTGCTTTTGGGTGGACAGAACGGCAATGCGCGCTATCCCGAGGACAACGCAGCACTGGACGGAATGTTCCTGAACGGCGAAGTTGATTTCGACTGCAAGTTCGGACTTTATGCTGTTGCGACGGGCCTGAGTAATGGAACCTACCCTGAAGGGGCAGAAGGTTTCATCTTTCCCGAAGGCAACATGATCAAAAACAAGAACTACCTTGCGATCCCGTCTAACGCTCCAAACCCGGCTGCGGCCATGATCATGGTCAACTATATGACATCGGTCGAAGCGCAGACCTCCAAGCTCAAGTTCACAGGGATGCCTCCGGGCGTTGATCCGTGGAAACTTGAAGATGCGGATGTCGCGGCGTTGACCGCTGCGTCTCCTGGTCTCATTGGTGTGACACAAGCAGAGCTTGATGCAAACACTGCGCCAGACACAAACGCGACTCTGGTTGATGTAATCGAAGCGACGTGGCTGGAATATATCGAGCGCGACAGCACCGATGACATCCCAACCATTGTCGCGCGCGCGGTTGGGAATCTCAATTAGACCACGTTGGTTTATGTAAAAACATTCAGACCTCCGGCATGTGCCGGGGCTCTGACACCATGACGACGCTGGGAGGACAGCCAATGACCCCGAACAAAACGAAGGAACTTGCCCGCCACCGCAAGGAACGTATTTGGATGTGGGTGCAGGTGTTGCCTGTGCTTTTGGTGCTGACGATCCTGTTCGGTGGCGCCCTAGTTCTCGCTGTGATGCAATCCCTTGGTTTCGCCCCTTGGTTTGGGGTGAACACCTTTCCTGACTTTAGCTTTTTCCGTGCGCTCTGGGGAGAATGGTCCTTTTGGTATTCGCTCGGTTTGACGCTCTACTATGCAATAGTGTCGACGTTGATCGCCCTTGTCATGGGGATCATTCTGGCGCTGGCGATGGTTCGGATTTTTCCAGGGAAGTCGCTTTATAAGTACCTATACAAGCTGCCCCTTATGATCCCCTATACGGTTGGTATAGCGCTGGCTGTTATTATGTTGGGCAACGGCGGGATGCTGTCGCGATTGTTTGCTTTTGTCGGGTTGATCGGTGATCCGTCAGAGTTTCCCCAGATACTCAAATCACATTACGGCTGGGGGATTATTGCAGTCTATGTCTGGAAGCAGACTCCGTTTGTGACCCTGACAATCTATGCCGTCTTGCTAGGTGTTGGGCGTGAAACTGAAGAGGCGGCCGCCATTCTGGGCGCCAGCAAATCTCAAACGTTTTTCCACGTGACCCTGCCGCAAATCCTGCCGGGGATCATTTCCTCAACTCTTATTATCTTTGCCTTTAATATAGGCGCGTTTGAGGCACCGTTTATCTTGGGTGGCGGATACCCCGACACCCTACCTGTTATCGCATGGCGTTACTTCAACGATGCGGACTATTCGTTGCAGTTGCAGGGAATGGCAACGGTTGTATCCATCGCCTTAATTGCAGGGATAATTTTGTACAGCTACCTCGTGCTGTACCGCCGATACGAACGTAAGATCGGGAGAAACTGATATGGCTGGTCGTACAATAAAAACCGCGCTCAATTCACGCCTGTCGTCGTTTCAGAAAATCTATCTTCTTCTGGTTGCGGGCTTCATTCTTGGGCCGTTTATTCCACTGATTATTCAAAGCTTTGCCTTTCGTTGGGCATGGCCTGACATACTGCCGAGCACATGGTGGCTAGAGCAGCGGGAAAAATCGCTGCTCCCGCTGGCGTGGGACTACGTTATCTCACCTTATAGCCGTGTCTGGGAAGCCACGCTGAACACAATGTTCATAGGAACTATTGTGACTGTGATTTGTTTGGCGATTTGTCTACCGGCCGCCCGCGTATTGGCCCGCGAAAAATTCCGCGGAAAAGCAGCGTTCGAGTTTTTTCTTTCCATGCCATTGATTGTTCCAGAGGCCGCCATTGGTATCGCGCTTTTGATGATTTTCATTCGTCTTGGGCTGGCGGGTACCTACACCGGCATCATCATCGTGCATCTGATCCCGACCATTCCTTATATGATCCGCATGCTAACAGCGGTTTATCAGGGGCTTGGTCGTGATTTCGAGGAACAGGCAATGATTCTTGGCGCAAATCGCTGGCAGGTCATGCGTCTTGTTACGCTACCCATGTTGTTGCCCGGAGTGGTGGCTGGCGCATTATTCACTTTTTTGGTGTCGACCAACATCTTTCTGCTGACGTTCTTTTTGGGCCAAGGTAAAATTATCACCCTTCCAACCTTACTGTTCTCCAAAATTGCGGGAGGTACGCTCGATGCCTCCGCTGCGGGGATCACGCTTGTTGTGACTGTACCGGGAATCATCCTGTTGCTGATCACCGAGCGATTTATAAAAGAAGAGGCCTTTGGAAAAGGTTTCGGAAATTAGGAAATTCTCATGGATGAGCTAACAGAAATTGCAAAACGGTTTACTAAACTCGATCCCGCCTTGATGGCGCAGCGTCTGCAGCGGCCCGGACCGAATGCGCGGGTGATCATTGATACGGATACAGCCAATGAAATTGATGACCAATACGCTCTTGCATGGGCGTTATTGTCACCAGATCGCCTGAACCTCCAAGGTGTGACGGCAGTTCCGTTTTCATTTGCACACCACCAAGCGGACCTGATCAAATCAGTCAACATCCTTCGCAACGGCGGACCCAAAGACGCGGTTGAAGAAAAATTCATGGGCGGTTTGGGCGGTTGGGCCCAGCGGATCATTGATACGGATCGCAAGGCTGAAGATGTTCTGTTTGTCAGTGCCGAGGAAGGAGCAGAACTGTCATATCAGGAAATTCTGCGCGTTTTTGATAAATGCGGAGTAGAAGCCGCCGGCAAAGTTTTCCGTGGTGCACCCGGATACCTGCGAGATTTCGACACACCGATCGAAACCGATTCCAGCCGGTTCATCATTGAGCAGGCGCGCAAACGCGAAGACGGTCCTGTTTACATCCTTGCCATGGGGGCCTTGACCAACGTCGCGTCAGCCTTGCTGGTCGCGCCTGACATTATCGACAACATTGTCGTGGTTTGGACTGCCTCTTTTCCGAGCTATACACCGTTCTGCAATCTGCCGTCTCTTAACTTGGTTCAAGATAAGCTAGCATCGCAATTGCTGTTCGAATGCGGGGTGCCGCATGTCTATCTGCCCGGGTATCACGTTGGCGCACAGCTCAAGATTTCCTACCCGGAAATGGAGCGGTTTGTAAAAGGTCAGGGTGAGATTGGGGATTACTTGTGGCACCTCTATACCAATAACCCCCTGCATGAGATGTTCGCAATCACCGATCAGAAAACCAAAACATGGGTCATCTGGGATATCATCAACGTCGCTTGGTTATTCGATGACGGTTATGTTTCTACGCATATGACGACATCACCGCGCCTCAACGACGCCCTATACTGGGAGATGGATGAGAACCGCCACGCCATGCTAGAAGCGTTTGATCTTGATCGAGACAAGATTTTTGAGGACTTCTATAGCGCGTTGACCAAAGCACCCTGACCCGCAAGGCCGTTGGTCCGGAACGGTTTGTCTTAGTCTCGGCAGCGCTACATCTATATTGGGATGTATGCCATCAGCGTGCGTTTGAAAGAGAATTCACTAATCGTTTTCCTGTCGTTTACGCTGAAGGTTCTGCACTGCGAATTTTGCCATCTTCAAGATCGCGTCGCGTGTGTCGGCCACAGCTATAAATAGCGCGTTGTGGCAAAACTTGGCGCCCTTGACGCCGCAGGCATTTTCGAGTGCGGCGTCGGTTAAGCCAGCCCAGGCCGCGGGCAGGTCAGCGCGTTGATCAAATGTGTCATTGGACAGCTTGATCCCGCTTAGGGTCCAATCTTCGCCGCGCGGATGGATTACGAATAGAATGTGGTCAGCCTCCGCCTGATTAAGGGCGGCAAGATAGGGCATTCCCATTGGCAGTTCCAGTATCGGTGACGTGCCGGCCTGAGTGATGGCATCCATCACGATGCTTTGAGCGCGGGCGCTAGCTGCGAGGTTCCGGATCTGCGCTTCGACGAAGCTACGGGCGATAGGCAAGGCCGTCAGGAATGCATCGTCGTCGGCGGTTGCAGATGTATCGTCGAAAACCGGCTTCAAACTTCCCAAAAGCGATGGCAAGGTCAAGATGGACAAAGGCCCTGCGACAGACGGGTCCATCGCACCATTGTCCAGCAGGTCGATTGGCAGCACGAATTTGGTGTCGAATTTCGTATGGATCGGTTCGATATCGTCAACGGGCACGTCCAATTGCGCCAAATATTCCTTCCCGTAATGCGCCCAAATCAAGCCAAACGAGCTATACGGCTGGCCATCAATGCGAAGTGGACCCGGACGTTGGTGATGGTCAAAGATTTGCACTTTGGTGTCATAGGCTCCGCCGACGTCATAAATAATTTTGTCAGCCCCCGGCGTAATCCACTGCCGATCCCGACTGCGAAGCAGTGTTGCGTGGGGGAACAGGCGCGTAAGGATAACCGAAGACAACAGTTCATCCGCATGGAATCCACCAGAATGGGTGACGAGATGGGTGATGGTCATGAGCGCGCTCCAAAGTGTCGAATGATTGCGGGATGGGCCTGCAAGCTAAGCCGCAGGCCGCCACGACCGTTTGTCAAAGGTGAGCGCCCAGTTCAAGCGCTCGATTGCATCAGTCGGTTTGTAGATGCAGGTGCACGTTTAGGTCACGACTTCTATGGTCAAGGGTTTGCAAATCGCGGCGGCGCTCTTTCAAAAGGATATTTCCCTTGTTCTACTTTGATGGTTTCCGGTCGAACCGCCAGTTGTTCGCTCTCAACCGTAGTTGAAGATATATCCATCAGGGATTGCCTGCCCTATATCGGCTCGAGCCTGCGCGATCGGTTGGCACGATGACCTATACGCCCAGTTTGTCGCGCAGCATATACCACCAAGATCCCGCCATAGAGTAGGGAACGCGGAACATGCGACCACCTGGGAACGGATACCACGGCACGTTTTCGAACACGTCGAACCGCGTCAAATCGCCGTCAATCGCTTCCGATAAAATACGCCCAAAAGTGTGCGATCCCGTCACGCCGTGCCCTGAATACCCATGTGCGAAATAGGTGTTCTTGCCGATGCGCCCCATCTGTGGGACGCGACTGAACGAAAGCGCAAAATTCCCACTCCATGCATAGTCGATTTGGACGCCCTTTAATTGCGGGAAAACCTGTTCCATGTTCTTACGCAGTTTCGCTTTGATATCGCGCGGGTCGGCGCCACCATAAACGGTACCACCACCAAACAGCATCCGCTTGTCGTTCGACAGGCGATAGTAGTCCAAGATATAGCGAATATCTTCGACACAGGCGTCTTTGGGGATCAAGGCATTTGCGCGATCCTCGCCCAACGGCTCTGTCGCCATGATTTGGGTCGACACCGGCATGACGCGCGACGTCAGCGTTGGCACCACATGGCCTAGATAGGCGTTGCCACACAGCACAAGCGTCTTGCAGGTCATTTGACCATTGGCCGTTTTGACGACGGGACGGTCAGCCGCGGTATCCACGTCAATGACGGGGGACATTTCGTAGATGACGCCACCCAGTTTTTCAAACGCAGCAGCTTCTCCCAATGCCAAATTTAGCGGATGCATGTGCCCGCCAGAATGGTCAATCAAACCACCCTCGTACAGGTCGGTGTTGATGTGTTCACGCAGTTGGTTTTTATCCAGCATTTCTTGATTTTTAATGCCGTAGCTTTCCCAAAGTGCCTTGCGCGTTTCAAGTTCTCTCATATGTGTACGGGTAAGGCCGGTGAAAATATTCCCGTCCTTCAAATCACATTTGATGTCATAGGTTTTGACCCGTTCGCGGATGATTTCACCACCCTCTTGCACCAAGCCCGCAACAAAGGTTGCTGTATCTTGTCCATAGCGCTTTTTGATTGTCTGAAGGCTCGCGTTCAACCCGTTCACAATCTGACCGCCGTTGCGCCCCGAGGCGCCCCATCCGACACGCGCCCCCTCGATAATCGCAACCTTGTAGCCTTTTTCAGCAAGGTGAAGAGCGGTTGAAAGCCCGCTATATCCTGCGCCGATTATACACACGTCAATGTCGTGATGACCGACCAAGGCGGGACGATCCGGCGAAGGATTGGCAGATGCTGCATAATAACTTGATGTATGAGAGCCATCACCGGCGTAGGAGGGCAAAATTGCGTTCATTCCGGGATCTCCAAATGAGAGTGAAATTCAAAACCAGTGAGTTGACATCAAGCGCGCAGCAGCGTGTGTGTCTTGTATTTTATTTACACGGTCTTGCTTTGTTTTGGAACAACATCTGAGCCATGTTTATCTAAGCGAGATGCGTCGATTGCGCGCGCGCAGTCAAGCGGTAAATCATGCGCCGCCCAACAGTATCACAGCAAATGTTCGTTGAAATTTTTGCCAATTACCATCTTACAAGGGACCAGAGGCGCCGCCACTTGTGGTGTATCAAGGGGAGGGTGGTGGAGCCTAGGGGGGTCGAACCCCTGACCTCTTGCATGCCATGCAAGCGCTCTCCCAACTGAGCTAAGGCCCCTAACCTGTCGTGCTGTCTATGCAGCAAGCAGGGCGAGATCAAGATGAAATCTCGCCCTGCTTTTAGAAATTTTAGTCGTCGTCGCTCGTTGGCACATCAGCCAGTTCTTCGAGGCTGACGGTATCGTCATCATCGTCGTCCAGTACGTCATCGGTCAACGCCGCGTCGTCATCGTCGTCATCGTCGTCGAGAACCAGTTCGTCCTCTTCGTCGGCGACTTTCATCTTTGTGGTCTGCGCATCTTCGGCGTCGGCAACCATTGTGCGGGTCTTGGATGTGTCAACGGCGACTTCCTTACCACTATATGGGCTGATAATCGGCGATGCATTCAGGTCATAAAAGCGTTTACCGGTTTCCGGGCAAAGGCGCTTTGTGCCCCATTCTTCCTTAGGCATGTGTTACCCTTTCAAAATCTGGTCGCGCTTGTGGCGCATCAAGGCCTCGTGCCATATGCAACAGATGGTGTCAAAGGCTTTGGCGCGTGTTCTATGAGAAAGCGGGATATGAGCGTTCATAAGCTAGAAGGCAACCCCCAGATTGATGTTACAATACGCCGATCGGCGCGCGCCAAGCGGCTGTCGCTGCGTGTGTCGCGGCTTGACGGGCGGGTAACGCTGACGATTCCCCAGCGTAGCCCATTGCGCGAGGGTATTCACTTTCTGCAAACCCGTGAAATCTGGCTGCGTCAGAATCTTGTGAAACTGGCGCCTATGACCCGTGTTCGTGCGGGCGGGACGGTGCCGTTTCAGGGGGCGGAAATCCCTGTAGTGGCGGGACTGGTAAAACGCACAGTGCTACGTGACGAGGCCTTGCATGTGCCCGATATAGACAATGCAGCCGCGCGCGCGCGCGCGTTCCTGAAACTACGGGCGCGTGATGAACTGGCGGCGGCCTCGGACCTTTATGCGGGGCTATTGGGTAAATCTTACAGCCGGCTAAGTATCCGTGATACGCGATCGCGTTGGGGGTCGTGCTCGTCGACCGGTGTGTTGATGTATTCGTGGCGGTTGATCATGGCACCGCCCGAAATTTTGCATTATGTCGCCGCGCACGAGGCCGCGCATTTGGTGGAAATGAACCATTCAGATGCGTTTTGGGCGGTGGTCGCGCGGATTTGTCCCGATTATGATCAGTACCGCCATTGGTTGCGCAATAACGGGGATAGTTTGCACCGTGTCGATTTCGGCGATTGACCGACCTGTAAAATGTGATCAAAAAAGGGCATGATTATTCAACCGCGCCCGCTTGGTCCATCCGCCGCTGCCCATGAACGGGTTTACCGGACGCTGCGCACACGCATAATGCACGGTGAAATCGGGCCAGGGCAGCCGCTGACCTTGCGCGGGATCGGCAAGGACTTTGATGTGTCCATGACCCCCGCAAGGGAAGCCGTGCGTCGTCTAGTGGCCGAAGGCGCATTGTTTTTGTCGTCCTCGGGGCGTGTTTCTACGCCAGAGCTGACAAATGAACGAATTGAGGAACTGGCGACACTACGTGCATTGCTAGAGCCGGAACTGGCCAGTCGAGCCTTGCCGCGTGCCCATTTCGCACTGATCGAGCGGTTGGACTCGATCAATAACGGGGTCAGTCAAATGGTCGCGCGCCATGACGCCTCTGGTTATATTCGCATGAACCTTGAATTTCACCGCACGTTGTATCTACGCGCCCAAGCCCCCGCAATGTTGGCGATGACAGAGACCGTGTGGCTGCAACTTGGTCCTACGATGGCGGCCCTTTATGGGCGGTTGAACCGCACGGAGCCACCGCACCACCACCGGTTAATCTTGGCCGCGCTCAAGGCGGGTGACGATCCGGGATTGAGGTTGGCGGTGCGTGGGGACGCGACCCAAGGTTTGCGGATGCTCAAGGGTTAAAGGTCCAGATCGTGTTTTTTGGCGAACCTGATAAAAAGCGGGGTTTCCATCACCAGCAATGTGACAATGGAAAACACCGCCCAATTGCTGTCAAAGACAATAAGGCTGAAACGGGTTCCGCTGCCCCAGTATAAAAGCCCTGCGACGCCGAGTGCGGCCATACTAATGATGAGGTCATAGCGCATGACCAGCGCCACGGTTTTGGCCGTTAAATTGGGGTAAACCCAAAGGTAGGCGAAGGCCAAAAATATGGCATTCACCAGTAATATAACGGCCTCTGGCGTCACGCGTGGATTGCGCCGTCACCACAGGCAAGCGCCGCCTCACGGACCGCTTCCGAGTATGTCGGGTGCGCGTGGCAGGTCCGTGCAAGGTCTTCGGCAGCGGCCCCAAACTCCATCGCGACACAGATTTCATGGATCAAATCGCCCGCCATCGGACCGATGATATGCGCGCCCAAAATGCGGTCGGTTTCTTTGTCGGCGATAATTTTGACAAAGCCGTCGCCGGCGAAGTTTGCCTTGGCACGCGCGTTGCCCATGAAGTTAAATTTACCGACTTTATAGGCATGGCCTTCGGCCTTAAGCGCATCCTCAGTTTTACCGACGGATGCGACCTCGGGGTGGGTATAGATCACGCCTGGAATGACGCCGTAGTTCACGTGGGGATGTTGGCCTGCGATGCCTTCAGCTACAGCCATTCCTTCATCTTCGGCCTTATGGGCTAACATTGGTCCGTCGATCGCGTCGCCGATGGCGTAGATGCCTGCGATATTGGTGCGATAGTGGTCGTCGGTTTGGATTTGGCCGCGCTCCGAGATTGTCACGCCTAATTCTTCTAACCCGAGGCCCTTAGTGAAAGGTTTACGGCCCGTTGCGACCAACACGGTGTCGGCTTGCAGGGTGTGTTCGCTGTCGTCTTTGCGCAATTTATAACTGACGGTGGCCTTGTTGTTTTTGATCGTGGTGCCTTGCACAGCAGCCCCAAGGATAAATTTAAGCCCTTGTTTTTCTAAGGTTCTTTTAAATGTGCGCACGATATCTTTGTCCATGCCGGGGGTGATGGCGTCGAGGAATTCCACGACAGTGACATCCGCGCCGAGGCGGGCGTAGACGGAGCCGAGTTCTAATCCGATGACGCCTGCGCCGATAACGACCATGGTTTTTGGGATTTTGGCGAGTTCTAGCGCGCCTGTGGAGGTGACAACGGTTTTTTCGTCGACCTCTACGCCGGGAAGCGAGGCGGGTTCGGAGCCGGATGCGACGATAATATGTTTGGCCTCGTGCACGTCGTCGCCAACCTTGACTTGACCTGCGGCAGGGATCGATGCCCAGCCTTTGATCCAGTCGATTTTGTTTTTCTTCATCAGAAACTCGATACCGCCGGTATTTTGCGTTATCGTATTGTTTTTATACAATAACATCTGCTTCCAATCGACGGAAGGTGCCTTGCCCTTAAGGCCCATTTCGGCGAAATTATGTTCCGCCTCATGCAGCATTTCGGTGGCGTGTAACATCGCCTTGGATGGGATGCAGCCGACGTTCAGGCAGGTGCCACCCAATGTTTCACGCCCTTCTACGATGGCGGTTTTCAGGCCGAGTTGGGCGCAGCGGATCGCGCTGACATAGCCGCCGGGGCCGGCACCGATAATGATGACATCATAGCTGGACATGGGGTCTCCTTAAGGCGTTTCGGGCCTGTGTGACCCGCGTATGATTAACGTATGACATGCGTATGCCGTTTTCTAGAGTAATGCGGTGACGAGAATTGTGATCGTGGACAAGAAGCCTATGAACCAGATGTAGGACCGCCACGGGGTCCATCCAAAATAATAGGCAGGAATGTAGAGGACGCGCGCGCCAAGGTAAGTGTAGGCGGCAGCGGTGGTCACGGCGTTGGTTTTGTCGGCCAGCGAAATGACGGTGACGGCGATGCCGAACAGGATCAGCGCCTCGAAGTGGTTGTTCATCGCGCGCGCAAGGCGGGCGGTTCTTGTCGAAAGGAGTTCGATCATGGGTTTACCCAAACGGTCGAGGTCGCGGGGGGAGGAAGTTTTGCCCGTTCCCAATTCCATGTTTGCGGGGATCGCCATGAGCGCGAATTGGATGCATTGCAGCAAGGCGGCGTAGGTGAGGGCGGTGAGTTCTGGGGTCATGACATCATCCCTAAAAATTTTCTGGTGTTTGTCTTAATGCGGCGTCGGGTTGTGCAACCACATGCGACGTTGCCGGCGTCAGATTCCGGCTGATTGACGTCAAAAACCTTGCCGCAAGCGCGTTTTCCCAACTTCGCATTATGTCGCCGTTTACAGCGAAGTCACGCTGCGACGTCACATTGAGGGTCATAGGATAGGTCATTTTGCCGACTGTGGGAGTATTGTGTCCATAAGGGATCCGGATTCCTTAAGGTACAGCGGGATGTTATGTGAATTGGTATTATGGGCGATGAGGTTGCAATTCGGACAATCCCGCAGTCGTTCCGCCGCATGCTTATCGGAGCTGTGTTTTCGCCCAAAGTGCACATCGTAGGATCCATCTGATTTAGTGTCATTCAAAAATTGAGCGACGTCGTTTAGCGGATCGTTAAAGTCATAGTCTCCTTTTGACGCGCCGCCAAAAGCTGTAAATATTTTAGAATTGATCAAAGTTTGTGGGGAGTATGCGATTACCCGTTCAGCGCCGAGCATTTTGCCGAAAACCAGTGCTGCATATCCGCCCGCACTTGACCCGATCATATGCCATGGACGGGGAGAATCTCCGAAACGTTCCTCGATCTTTTGTGCCGTCTCATGGCGAGATTGCGAGAACCCCAGCACGCCTTTTTGATACCAGCACCGATCAAAATCTTTAAAAAATGCGATATTGTAATTGTGCTGTTCCAAGGTTTTGAAAAATTCGCGGCTCGGTATCCCCATGTATTGCGCGAGGCCCGAGAATACAAAGAGGGTTCCGATGGGGTTTTCCACTGATCGGAACTCGATGGGGTAGAATTTACTGATCGGGTCCGTCGTGCCTGTGACGCAATCGCCCCGATCGGCAAACAAGGTTAGCTGGAGCTCACGAATGCCTTTTGAGAGGGCGACAATTTTCTGCGCTTTCTTGCGGTTGGCAAGCGAAATCCGTTCGACTTCCGGTTGTAGGTCCATCTCGGATTTGGCTGATAGTTTGGCAATCAGTCGCCTTGTTCTATGAAGAATGTGCACGCTGCTTATAGATCCATCAACAAGCGACGTGGGTCTTCAAGCGCCTCTTTCACGCGCACGAGGAAGGTT
>TARA_R110002051_G_scaffold306_3_pt1 | contig 41137 bp, 33 predicted proteins | sample TARA_R110002051 | Tara Oceans TARA_R110002051 (sample SAMEA4397023) | marine metagenome | biome: Polar Biome; feature: [MES] marine water layer (ENVO:01000295) within the mesopelagic zone...; material: water (ENVO:00002006), including particulate matter (ENVO:01000060) such as...... | reverse complement strand
ACATTGGAACTTTCTCGCTTACCTCGCCATTTCATACTGTTGATTTTTAAATAATTAAATCAAATATAAGGCATACTCCGATTATTCAACCAGGGAAATTGAACTGGTAAAAGAAAATTTTTCTCGCTATAAATTGAACGTGGACAAAAGAACTTTCATTCTTATACTAATGGAAACTCTAAAATCTAGGAGGTACATATAATTATGGTGCTAGAGCTAGCGTAAAGAAAATGTACCCAAAGTATAATTTCAATGAGGAGCAAGCCGCAGTATTAGACTTAAGTAGGCAGTCCCTCTAAACCGCCACCGAAAGCAATCACCCATCTGGATTTTTTACAAAATACATTTCCATGACACCCCTATTTTTAACCGAGATACCTCCCCTAGCTTCACAGTCGAACTGATTCTTGATCAATACATAGGTGTTTTCCGAAATGTTTATCCTACCTGGTTCTGACATCGATTCCATTCGTGAAGCCACGTTTACAGTATCGCCCCAAATGTCATAAGCAAATTTTTGGGTGCCCACTACCCCGGCGACTACTGGGCCTGTATTAATGCCGATGCGTATGTCAAAAGTCAATTCACTTGCCGCTACGTCTTTTTTTGTTTCTTCAACAAAAGCGGCAATTTCAAATGCGGCGTTTACCATGCGTTGGGGATGATCTTCTTTAGTATCGTGTAAGCCCCCTGCGCACATATAGGCGTCGCCAATGGTTTTTATTTTTTCTAAACCATGTTTATCAATAATAGTATCGAATTTTGAAAAATAAAAGTCAACCGTTTCCACCAAGGCTTCGGGTGATAGTTTTTCCGAATAACTAGTAAAGCCTTTGAAGTCTGTAAATAATACTGTTACCGAATCATATTGTTTGGCTTTTACTTTACCATTTGCCTTAAGCTCTTTAGCGGTATCCTCTGGTAAAATATTCAATAAAAGCATTTCTGACTTTCTTTTTTCTTTTGAAATTGTACGGTAAAACCATAAAGACGCTAACAAAGATATCCCTACAAAACCTAAGATAATCAATTGATTTCTGGTTTTCGTTTCTAATAATTCTACTTCAACTTGTTTTTGGGAAACTTCATTCTCGGTTCGAATATCGGCTAATTGTTGCACCTTTTCTATATCTAAAAGGCTATCTCTATAGGCAATATGGTCTTTATAGTGTTTGTAGGACAGCTCCATATTACCTATGGTTTCATAAAGAGACGCTAGTTTTTCATTGGCATCACCAAGCTGTTCTTTTAAACCATATTGTTCAGCCAAACCTAAACTTCTTTTCGTGTACCTAATAGCAGTTTCATGCTCTTCTTTTTCTATATAGATATCGGCCATGGCCATTAAATATACACTAATGGGGTAGTAATCTTCTGATTTTTCTAAAATACCGATTGCTTGGTTAATATTTTGTTCTGCTAGCTCGTTTTTACCTGTATTGGCATAAACCATCCCAATATTCCCCAAATTATATGCTTTTCCAGCAGCATAATCGGCTTCCTCAAAAAGTTCACCCGATTCCTTGAAATAGACCATTGCGGAATCGTATTTTTTGTTAAGAAGCAATTCATCTCCTGCGTTTAAAATAAAAGTTGCCAAATTGATAGTGTCATTGGTGTTTCGTAGGATAGTGATCGCCCTATCATAGTAGAGCATTGCATTTTTATGGTTTTCAGAAATTGCATAAATGTCGGCAATAGCTCCATAGGCACTGCCCTCCAGAGAAATTTTATTGTCTCTTTTTGCAATTTCTGCGCTCTTGAATAGTGACTTTAGGGCTTTTTTTAAATCACCAAGCATGTTTTGTGTACTACCTTTTTGAAAATATCCTCGAGATAAGTATCTATAATTATCTTTTTTCTCAGCGAGTTGTATTAATTCTTCGGCGTATTTAAGACTAAGTTGGTAATTATTTACTTCGTTGAATGATAGTTCAGCGAGTAACTCTAATCTAGCTTCGCCTTTAAGCGTGTCCATTTTATATATAGAAGTCAAACTATCCGCTATTCGCTGGTCTTGAGCTATGGTCGAAATGGTAAAAAAGTAAAAAAAGCCTATTAGAGAATAATAGGCTATTCTATAGTTAATCATGACAATTACCTGTTTTATTTTGGATTAGCCCTTAGTCTTGGATCAATAACAAAAGTTTTAGGATCTAGAGGTTCATCATTTAGTTTGGTCCATAATGGAGTGGGATGGTAAGTCACCAAGTAGTACACACTTGAAGCCGAAAAAATAATAGGTCCTTTACCACTATCTCCGGCAATGCCTTCGATTAAAACAGGAGCATCGGCAACCGTTTGCCATGTGTTTTGTGCAATGTCCATACGAGCAACTTTTGAACCCGCATAGATAACAGGGCCACTACCATAATTACAAGATATACCTTCTATAGTAAAGGGAGCAGCCGTAAGAATGCTCCATGCATTCGCTGTATTGTTATAGTAAGCAACCTGTGTTCCAGAATAAATGAGAGGATCATTGGTGCTAGTCGCCGTAATGCCATCAATTTGAAATGGAGCAGGTGGAAGTGTAATCCAATTCGTTTGTGTAGAACTACTCAAAGCGGCCACTTGAGTACCCGAATATATTATGGGGCCATTGAATTTATCACCGGCCAAGCCTTCTATTTCGAATGGTGGTGCTACCATCGAAGTCCATGACGTATCATCTTTGGTGATGAAGGCTAATTGCGAACCCCCGTAGGCTATAATTCCAAAGGAATTGTTACCAGAGAAACCATCAATTTCAAATGGGGCATCGGGGAGCCTCTTCCAAACATTGTTCTGATAATTATCTATATAAGCGACCTGCTTACCAACAAAAACAATAGCACCATATTGATTTTCACCGGTAATTCCTTCATAGCCGTTAAGACCAATGGTAATACTATAATCTTCAGTATCGTCTGGTGGGGCGAAATCCTTATTTTTAATTTTAGCTCGGTACGTATTATGACTGTTTCCACGACTAATTTCCTGCATTATTTCGCTTCCAGATTCTCTTTTGACACTTTCAATAAACACGGGTGTTACACCATTTTTAGCTACCGCGGTCCATGTTATTTTCTGGTTTTTATCAACTACAGATTCAAAATCTTCAGGTCTGCCAATGACAGCAATAGGATCATTTCGATCATCTTTAAATTCTACTTTTGATTTTTTGTTCAATTCGTTAATCGTTTCCGTGTCTACGGTTACGGTAATGTTTGTGTCTTGCCCCATAATAATTTGGTTTAGTTTGGTTAATTAGCTTAAAAATCAATTTTAGTCGGATTATATAAACAAAATATACTACTTAGGATGCATGTCTATAAATATTGTCCGAAAGAACATCTGTATTTTTCAAAATACAAATAAAGGGGAAATTTACTGTGGTTAAGATACTATATTTTTAGTATTTCGTGGCACTTTTTTGAAAGGACCATAGACCTAGATAGCAGATGTATCATTAATTAAAACCTGAAAAATAGGTATTCATGTAAGGAAAACTACCTTAATGTCAAAACGCTAATATTCTCTTCTTAGGTTCAAACTGTCAGTTCATTTTCTTCGGCGGTTCCTTCATAATTTCCGGAAAGAGGGGATTGCGTCACCCTAACGCTAAGTAAATTACTGATCAAGGTCCACGGATTATTTCCCGTAATAAATGAAAATGCAAGGAACAGCCCTACAATGATCAGGCCCACTTTGGAAAAGAGCAGTTTAATGATCGGACCGAGCAAATTGGGACTGAATCCACCAAAACCTCTCCCGGAACTGGACCGACCTTTACGGTCGTCGACATTGGAACTTTCTCGCTTACCTCGCCATTTCATACTGTTGATTATTAAATAATTAAATCGAATATTAGGCATACTTCGATTATTCAATCAGGGAAATTGAACTGGTAAAAGAAAAATTTTCACGCTATAAATTGATCGTGGACAATAGAACTCATATCCTTCTGAGACACTTTTACTTTTAAAGGGTAAGGTATTTTTCAAAATTGAGCGAGATGATTAATGGATAGGCTTAATTACATTCAGGCACCTTTCCTTCAAGGGTCATTAATGTCCAAGCCGTTTCATAACCCAGTTTATGGGCGCTCCAGGAACGCCACGCTTCAGAGGAGGTATCCGTAGGTTCTGTGCCCAGGGCGCATGTTCCGGTTAACAAGGTATAGATATAGGCGCCGGAAGCCCTATCCAAATCACGGCTCATATGCCAGCTATCACGATATGCCGAATCCGCTATATTCAATCCCTTCATTTGTGCGTAGAGCAACCTTATTGGTAAGGCCCTAGCGGTAGGTAATTCGTTTTCACGAATCATGTATAGGGCCACACCCAAGTCGGTTCCGTTTTCTGATTCGCTACCTCTTTTGTCAATACCATAGAGCATGGTGGTATTTCCCGTACTGCTGTTATCTTGCATCGGAAAACCGATAGAATAGTCAAAGAGGCCCGCATCTACTTTGTAGCGTTTACTGGCTTCAAAATTCGTGTTCGCCCTACCTAGGTTAAAATGAACTTTGGGGGCGCCATCGCGTTCCAGTTGGGTGTCCTCATCCTTTGCTATGACCCAGCTTAAACCACCGATAATACCATTTTCCGAACTCGTGCCCGTATGGTTATATCGTATGATTGATGCCGTTACATTTCCACCTTGAAAAGGAGAGTTATAATTGAACTCACCAGCATAATGCGTTGCTGTTTTAGCAGCATTAACGGTTTGAAAGGCCTGATCGGCCAAGGCGTCATTATACGTATATCTTGAGCCTGACGGGTTTTGCCCATACAATTGTGCATAAATTGACGCTGCGGTCACATAAGCCCCGTTGGCTGTGGGATGCACGGTTTCCGTATCTTTCAATTCCGATGGAAGCCCTTCCCATGCAAGTCCGGCCGGTATAACCTCTATATTGGTAATGCCACCTTCCGCCGTACGATATGTAAATTCTTCAAAATCAGTGATCGAAGCTGTATTTTGTTCGTCCTTTGGCCATAACATCAACAAAAGGGGTTTCGCATTTCCCTCGGCCACGGTAGAGGCTATCTTGTTGACCCCTAAGGCATAGAACCCGGGTGTTTTGGAAACGATATAAGGGTCGGCAGCTATAACTACATAGTCCCAGTCATTTTCCCCCTCCCCTTTTAATTTGGATCTTCGGGCTGTCTCTCCCTCGGGCCAATAGTAATATTGCAAAAGGGAATGTGCATAATGTGTATATTGATATTGGTTGGTAGCATCGCTCCCTAAACCCACGGTAAGTTCCTTGGCCTTGTAGGTATCTTCATAAACCACATTTACCGTGGTGTTTATTGTCTCATCTTCCGAAAGTATAGCAGTCAGTTCATTCGCAACGGATTCCAAGGAAAAAGCCGATACGTCTGACTTAATAGATGTACTGGGACCAAGTAATAAGATATTCAAGGTGCCATCCTGGTTGATGTCCGCATTGAAATCTTCGTTGGCAGGCATGTCCGTTGTACCATCTTCTTCGGTGGACTCTTCTTCCTCAATCACTGATGAAATCGTGTCTTTACTACACCCATTGCATAGCAATAGTACAGTAAGTAATAGGAAGAAGGCGTAACATGCACTTTTTAATGAAAAATGGACTGATTTGGGAATCATAGCTCGGTATTAAGTAGGTAGCAGCTATTGAAACGTATTGTAAAATGGTATCGTATACGACTGGGGCTGATTTAGATGAAATGCATACCGCTTAACAAAAAGCCAAGAGCGCTAGCACGCTCGCACCATTCAACAGTCTTTCAATTGGGGTAGCGCTATTCCTTTCTAATAATACAATCGAAAATCCAGCAGCTTGCAGATATTGTAATGCCGTTGATGCAATTCCTCTACCACATCGAACATATTATCATCTTCGTTAAACAAGTTAAAGAATGCTTTATCAAGATTTGAGCTACTTAGTCCATTAATGGTATTACCATAGCCAGAAACCGCTTTTGCGTTAGTGACATCCAAAAAATATTGTGCTTCTTCTTCGTCCAGATCTAGCACTTTTGCATTTGAAAAATGTAAGATCTTTCCTTTTAACTTTCCTTCAAAAAGTTCTGCTATTTCCTGTAAACTATAGTAGTAGTCATTTAAACAAATACTATTTGCCTCACCTGTCATTACCAAGTATATGATTTCATAGTCCTTAAAATAATGATCATCCATGACCAATGTATTCAAACTAGCTTCTAGACCTTCAATGGTGTCGCATGTTTTATAAATACTAGCTACTCCATACTGCATGGCCAATTCTTCCAAATTTTCTTGTGCTTCGGTAACCTTGTCCGTTTCAATATCATGAACCCCTTCTAAACAATAAATGAATTTTTCTGAATCTATAGGGTTTTCTTGGGGTAATTGTTGTCTTTTTGCTAACAAATTTCAGGATTTATGCAACGTGTATGAAACACAAAATTAAGGTAACTCTTCGATTGATTTTAACGTTTTGTCAATCAAATCATGGCGACTTATTTGTACTTCGTTTCCCAAAGCGCTTCCATTTCGGTCACGCGTTTATGTAATAGCTTTGCTGCTTCTTGGGTTTTGGCCGTCGGTTTGGCATCGGTCTTCTGCAACACATTGAGCAGAAAAAGCAATTTGGATTGCAATCCGACAATCGTTTCTTTTTCGAGCTCCGAGGCATAAATACTTCCGTAGATCAAATCGCCATCCTCCGGGGCTCCATCGCCTCGAAAGCTTAAAAGTTTTTCCTGTTTCTTGCCTTTTGAAGCAAGTTTAGTGTCCATCTCTTCCCGTATCTCCTGCAGTGTACCGTAATCGACATAGGTCTGCATTGACAGGTCGGTTTGTAGGGCAAGGGCTTCATCGCTCATAGTGGAACGCGGATCCAGTTTTACCGTGATGTTTTTTTCCAAAATCTCCCCATCGACCTTCAATTGCACTTTATACGTTCCCGGAGCTACAAAGGGGCCTTCCGGTCCGCTGGGGGTATCGTATTGCACAGCCGCAATGGCAAAGGCCCGATTGGTGCCCTGAGGTTCCTTATACCGGAGATTCCATATAAAACGGTGTTGGCCGGGTTCGTCAGACAGTCCTTTAAACGGACGTATCCAATACGTGGGATGCTGCATTTTAGTCGTATCCAAAACTTCCGCCCTATCGTCACTGGAAAAGTTGTTGATCAACGCTCCTTTCGAATCCAATATGTTAAGTTCCACGTTTTGGGCCTCAGCCCCTAAATAATAATCGATAAGGGCACCGTCCGGCGGATTTTCTCCCGTAGGTTCCTCCGGGGGCAACGGGGTGTCGCTAAACATATTGAACCGTACCCGATAGGCATCGCTGGGCGAAAATAAATAGGCGTTTTGGTCGGACAGGCTGGCCAGCTCCCGCAACGGACTCACATCGTCCAAAATCCAAATGGAACGACCGTGCGTCCCGATGATCAAATCATTTTCATGAACGACCAAATCCCTAATGGAAGATGCGGGCATGTTCATTCTTAGGGATTGCCAAGAGGCACCATCATCGGCCGAAAAATAGACCTCCCGCTCCGTTCCGGCATAGAGCAATCCTTGTTGTTTTGGGTCTTCGCGCACCACGTTTACCGGTCCGGAGGGATTCATTCCGGAAACGACCTCTTCCCAGGTCTCCCCAAAGTCGTGGGTCTTATAAATATGCGGTTGCATATCATCCTTCCGTATGGCATTCATCGCCACATAAGCGGTTCCCGCTTCAAAATGACCTGCATCAATTTGTGAAATTTTATCCCATGAAGTAATTGTTGAAGGGGTTACTTCTTTCCATGTTTTTCCACCATCAATCGTAACATGCACCAGGCCATCGTCTGTTCCTGCCCAAATGATATCTTTATCAAGAGGTGAAGGTCCTATGGCGTACACAATAGCACGTTGCGGCATAGTTTTCATAGCAACAGTTTTGTAATCACCGACACTAGTTGGTACTTCGGGTTGTTCTCTCGTTAGGTCTTCACTGATTTGTTCCCAACTTTGTCCTCCATTATGTGTTTTCCAAACAACATTGGTTCCAAAAAGCAACATGCTATTATCTGCTGGATGAAATAACAATGGCATCGTACGTAGGTATCTGAATTTTCCCGAACGCAAAACTTCAGGACCAACATATTGGGACTGCCCCGTTTTTTTATTGAACCTAATTACACGTCCACCATAAATGATGTTTGCATCTACGGGATCAGGAGCTACATACGCATATTCGTCTGCACCCACTCCGATAAATTCCCTAAATGAAATTTGCCCCCCATTACTCCTGCTTGCAATACCAATGGCTCCACTTTCTTGTTGCCCACCATACACCCAATACGGAAATTGGTTGTCCGTAATTACATGATATAATTGTGATGTGGGTTGGTTATACCATGAACTCCATGTTTTCCCACCATTTACAGTGACAACGGCTCCTTGATCTGCGGCAAAAAGCATGATTTCTGGATTTATTGGATTAATCCATATACGATGATAATCATCTCCTCCCGGTGCGCCTTTGATTGACATCCAGGTTTTACCACCATCTTCAGATTTGTATGATGCTACATTCCCTACAAAAACAATATTTTCATTGGTTGGGTGAACTTTTATTTCAGCAAAGTCGCTACCTCTTCCCCAAAGACGGTTCTCGGTTGTAACCAAATTCCAGCTTTCACCTGCATCATCACTTTTATAAACACCACCATTTTCTTTGGCGTCAACTGTAGCGTACATCCGTTTTGAATTGCTGAGTGACAAAGCGACTCCTATTCTTCCTAACCCTTGTTTAGTTCCAGGAAGTCCTTTTACCAGTTTTCGCCAAGTTTCTCCACCATTCGTAGATTTGTATAAGCCACTATTTGGGCCGGTAAATTTTGCATTCTCCCAAGGTCCTTCCAGGTGTTCCCACATAGCGGCAAATAAGATTTCGGAATTATTCGGATCCATTTCAACTTGAATTGCTCCGGTATTATGGTCTATATATAAAGTTTTTTTCCATGTTTTTCCACCATCATTGGATTTAAAAATGCCCCTCATTTCATTTGAGCCATATGGATGGCCTAAACCAGCCACATAAACTACGTCCGGATTAGTTGGATGCACAATCACGCGACTTATTTGTTGAATATCGCCAAGTCCAATATGTTCCCAGCTTTCACCTCCATCATTGGATTTAAACATACCATCCCCTACTGCAAGGTCTGGTCTATGAAGGCCTTCACCGGTTCCTACATAGATTACATTTGGATGTGATGGAGATACCGCTAAATCTCCAACGGAACCAGTTGTAACGTCATCAAAAATTGGATTCCAGGTACGGCCATAATCATCTGTTTTCCATACACCTCCATTATTCACACCTATAAAGAATACATTGGGTTGAGTAGGAACACCAACTGCACCTACGGTTCGACCTCCACGAAAGGGTCCGATCATTCTATATTCTAAATCCTGATAATGAGATTTGTCTATTTGAGAGAATGACTGAATGGATACCAAAAGAGAAAAGGTTAGAATAAAGATCCTCATAGTTGCAGTTATCATGGTAGTTTCTTTCAAAATCAGCATTTTTGAAACGCTTGATTGGGTTATACAATAAATTTGTCCTTTAAATTTAAAAGATAACGCTTTTCTTCTATTGATATATTAATACTGATCAAAAGCAGTATTAATTGCCGGTAAACCGATTAATATTAGGCCTCCCTCCCGCCTACCCTTGAAGTGATTTCTTTTTTTAGCGGGATGAAGCTTAGACTAAAGAAAGCGAAGTGATATCTATTTTGCATTTGATAAGCAAATTGATATAATGCGGAACATTATAATGAAAATGTTATCGATGTTATTTTATGTGTGGAGTGCATTTGATACTAGTTTTTAATGAAAACCATACAATGCTGCCAAGGCAGATTATCATCATTTCTTTCTAACGTTAAACCGGCTGTCTCCATTTCCTTGACTGTCTGTGCTTCCGTCATTTTATGTAATTCCTTTATGGGTACCGTCCTATCTTCGCCACGATACTCTATCAAAAATAATTTACCCTTTGGATTTAAAGCTTTTTTTATAGATGCGATTATTTCCTTAGGATAATTGAATTCATGATATACATCTACCATCAAAACCTTGTCTACACTATTTTCAGGAAGATTTACACTTTTCTCGCTACCTTTTATTATTTTGATATTATGAATATTCTGGGTTTCTTTTTTTGCTTCCAACGCTTCCAACATTTCATCCTGTATATCAACTGCATAAATGGATCCCCTACTTACTAAGGGTGCCATTCTAAAGACATGATAGCCAGAACCCGCACCAATATCAGCAATGATATCCGTAGGCTTTATGTCCATGTTCTTTAGTAGAATAGAGGCGTTTTCCTCTTCCTCACGCTCTGGTCGTTCTAACCAGTTCATTCCTTGAAAACCCATGACATGGGCTATTTCACGATCCATATACCATTTTCCGATGCCGTTTCGGTCACCTTTCTTAAAAACATAATCCTCCGTACTCGCCTTTGTCTGTCCGTTACACGAGCAAATTAAAAGTAAGCCGATGACTACTGGAATTCTTGTTGATTTAAACCTTGATAGCATAGTTTGGGTTTAATATCCAGCGGCCTGAACATCTTTTCGGGATTCAGATGCTCCAGAATATACTTGGTTTTCCAAATCGATACCAATTGCTTGATATCCACCGTACATCCCCACACCAAAGCCAATACGATGGCCTTTTTTGCGTAACTCCCTTAGGGTTTCGGGTTCAAAACCACTTTCAAGATATAAGGTACCCCCATTGGTCATTTTAGATCCTGTAGGTTGCGAACTGCCTCGATGTCGCATTCTTGGAGCATCACCGGCCTCTTGTAAATTCATTCCAAAATCAACGATATTGACCACAATCTGTGCATGGCCCTGTGGCTGCACTGCTCCGCCCATAAGACCAAAGCTTACCCAAGGATTTCCATCTTTGGTGATAAATGCCGGAATAATGGTATGAAAAGGTCGTTTACCAGGTTCGAGTGCATTCGCATGGTTCTTGTCCTGAACATTGAACATTTGTCCGCGGTTTTGAAGAACAAATCCCAATCCATCTGGGACCATACCTGATGCAAACTCCGAATAAATACTTTGTATGAACGAAACCATATTACCATCCTTATCCGCTACGGTCAAATAAGTCGTATTCCCTGTTTCTATTTCCATATCACCAGCGGGATAGGTATCGGCAGCTTTGTCGGGACTCATTAGGTTCCTCCGTTGCGAAGCATATTCATCCGACAATAGGGTTTCCAAAGGAATCTTGTTGAATGCGGGATCAGCATAAAATTTGGCCCTGTCTTCATATGCCAATTTTTTGGCTTCTGTAAGCACATGTAAATATTCGGAACTGCCAAAACCCATTTCGCCAATATCAAATCCTTCAAGAATATTCAACATTTGTAATGCAGCGGTGCCCTGTCCATTGGGTGGAAGTTCCCAAACATCATAACCCCTATAGTTCACGGATACCGGCGTTACCCAATTGGAAGTATGGCTTGCCATGTCTTCATAACTTAAAAATCCGCCATGTTTTTTCATATAACTATCGATGGTCTTTGCAATGGAACCTTTATAAAAGGCATCGCGACCACCTTTGGCAATTTGTTCATAGGTATTGGCCAATTCTTGATTTACAAATACTTCCCCTTTAACCGGAGGTCTTCCAGCAGGCATATAGGTTTGGGCAAAACCCGGTTGATCCTTTAATGATTCATAACTCGACGCCATTTCATAGGCAATGACTTCGGATACGGGAAATCCATTTTTGCCATAATCTATAGCTGGTTCTAAAATTTCCTTTATGGATAACCTACCAAATTTTTCATGTAATTTGAACCAACCGTCTACACAGCCCGGGACCGATACAGGTAATGGGCCATAAAAGGGAACATAACTTAAACCTTTTTCCATGAAATAATCAATGGATAAGGATTTAGGTGCTCTACCACTGCCATTTAAACCATATAATTTCTTTTCTTCCGCGGACCAAACTATTGCGAACACATCGCCTCCAATACCACAACTCGCCGGTTCTACAAGCCCCAGTACAGCGTTGGCAGCTATTGCGGCATCAATTGCACTACCTCCTTTTTTTAAGATATCCAAGGCAACTTGGGTGGCCAAAGGTTGGCTTGTTGCTGCCATACCATTTTGGGCTAAAATTTCAGAGCGTGTAGTAAAGGTTTCACCCGTTAATCGGTCTTGGGCATTTAATATGTTTCCCAAGGTTATGAAGGCAATTATAGAGGATAAAAATTTCATTTTCATTTTTTTTAATAGCCGCATCTATGTTGGGCCAGAACGGCTCAAATAACTGGATTGGATTTAATAATTAGTTTATACCCTTAAATATAGGGATAGTAGACTCAACTCAACGGGCTAATAGGAGAAAAGTTGATTTAGAAATCAGGAGCAATCCATAAGAAATTAAGTTTCGGTTTTGAAATTATCGTACTATTCTATAAGAAGAGAAGTGTCTAAACATTATACTACTCTTCTTCCTTAGACCGATATTACCACGAAAGAAGTGGCTTTGGAAAGACGACGAATCTTCAAAAAATTGAAAGTCTATTTCGCATTAATTTTTATAAGTCTTGTAGATATATAACTATCATCTAATATTTTTAAGTTTAAGTAATAAATCTTGAAAATATAGGCAAATACCTGATTCAATACACCTATCAAGTATAGTACTTTATAAGGATTATCTTTCTATGCTTTTTCATTGTAGAAAATATTTTTTTAAAACAATAGTGTCGAATTCCTGAAAAATGTCACATACAAAACAATTTAAATTGTTGGAATCAACATAATATAAATAGAGAACTTTATAAATGGCATGGACTATCGTTATAGGCAACAACTATCTTTAATTACCGTTGCATAAGGCTCTTCAGTACGTTCAACGGTCCTACTTCTTAAATACCATCATTATAAAAAAACGTAACTTACCATGAATGAGTATGCCCGCATAGTAATAATCCATAAACCGCTAAACAAAATGACCAAGTATACCCATATTTTTGAACCCTTAGACTTAGGCTTTACCACCCTTAAAAACCGGATTATTATGGGTTCGATGCATACAGGCTTAGAAGAGAAAAAAAATGGTTTAAAAAAGATAGCAGCTTATTATGCAGAACGAGTGAAAGGTGGGGTCGGTTTAATTGTTTCCGGTGGAATTGCACCTAACGTACAAGGCTGGACAGCTCCTTTTTCGGCACGTATGAGCTCAAAAAAACATGCAAAACATCACAAAGTAATTACTGATGCGGTGCATAGCGAAGGTGGTAAAATATGTATGCAAATTTTACACTCTGGGCGTTATGGGTATCATCCCTTAGCGGTCGCCCCTTCTGCCATAAAATCACCCATTAGTCCCTTTAAACCTTTTAAACTCAAACCTTCAGGTATTAAACGTACAATACGTGACTTTGTAAACTCTGCCAAACTTGCAAAATTAGCAGGTTATGACGGTGTAGAAATCATGGGTTCTGAGGGGTATTTAGTAAATCAATTTATTATAGAAAGAACAAACAAACGTACAGATTCGTATGGTGGAAACTATGAGAACCGAATGCGTTTACCCATAGAATTAGTAAAACAAACACGCGAAGCCGTTGGAACCGAGTTTATCATCATCTATCGGTTATCGATGTTAGATTTAGTAGATAAAGGAAGCTCTTGGCAAGAAGTGGTTGCCTTAGGCAAAGAAATTGAAAAAGCCGGTGCTACGATTATAAATACAGGAATCGGCTGGCACGAAGCACGTATACCTACTATTGCTACATCTGTACCAAGGGCTGCATTTACGTGGGTGACTAAAAAGATGAAAGAAGAACTTTCCATTCCGTTAGTGACTTCCAATAGAATAAATATGCCCGAAACCGCCGAAAAGGTATTGGCAGAAGGTCATGCTGATTTGATTTCTATGGCACGACCATTTTTAGCGGATCCAGAATGGGTAAATAAGGCAGCAGCCAATAAGGCAGATGAAATAAATACCTGTATTGGTTGTAACCAAGCATGTTTAGACCATGTTTTCGAACAAAAAGTAGCCAGTTGCTTAGTAAATCCGAGAGCATGTCATGAAACGGAGCTTAATTATCTTCCTACCGAGAAAAAGAAAAAGATTGCTGTTGTTGGTGCAGGTCCTGCAGGTTTAGCGGCATCAACCATTGCCGCCCAACGCGGACACGATGTTACCCTTTTCGATGCCGATAACGAAATTGGGGGACAATTTAACATGGCAAAGCAAATTCCTGGAAAAGAAGAATTTTACGAAACTATACGTTATTTTAATTCCCAAATAACATTGCATAACGTAAAGGTGAAATTAAACACCCGAGTCAAGGCCGAAGATTTAAAAAATGGCAATTTTGAGGAAGTGATATTAGCAACAGGAATACAACCAAGAACTCCGAAGATTATAGGTATAAACCACCCCAAAGTAATAAACTACATTGATGTTCTAAAGTTAAAAAAGCCTGTTGGCAAACGTGTTGCCGTTATTGGTGCAGGAGGTATTGCTTTTGACGTGTCGGAATATATAGCACACGAAGGTGAAAGCACCTCATTAAATATTGATGCTTGGTTAAAAGAATGGGGTATTGATAAAAACATGACAGCAAGAAGTGGAATTGAAGGGGTTGAAGCTATGGTTCATCCTTCACCAAGAGAAATTTTTATGTTTAAGCGGAGTAAGGGTAAATTTGGCGCCAATTTAGGGAAAACAACAGGCTGGATCCATCGTTCTACCTTGAAAAAGAAAAATGTACAGTTTATCAACAATGTACAGTACACCAAAATTGATGATGAAGGATTGCATTATGTTCAAAATGAACAACAAAAAGTGTTACCTGTAGATACTGTTATTATTTGCGCTGGTCAATTATCATTAAAAGAACTACTGGCCCCGTTAGAAGCGGAAGGTATTAAAGTTCATAGTGTTGGTGGTGCAGATGTAGCTTCCGAATTAGACGCAAAACGTGCAATAAATCAAGCAAGTAGGTTAGCCGCTGAAATTTAGGCTAGTTGAAGCGCATAGAATAGGCGAATACAAATGTTATAGGTAATAAAAATTATAACACCGTACCATTGTCCAACCACCGCTGCAAAAGGATATCGTTATGAGAAATGTCTACTAGATGAAATTTGGTGAAACGCTTAAAAACTCGTGATTCTTTAAGCGTCTCCATACAAACCGATACTGGATTAAGATAGTTGGAATGGATAAGAAATAGTTCACCTTTTCGTTTTAAAAGATAACCCACATGCCCCTCATCAAAACCTATAAAATAGAGTCCCTCTTTGGTTAAACCATCAATCTCTTCAAAGGCTTTTTCAGGTGAATCTTGAACTATTTTGTTGATGATCGAACCACAACTTATCATTTTGGCTTCGTCTAAAGGTGATTTTTGAGCCAAAGTATATCTATTGAGTTTTATACCCATATCTCGCAAGGTGGTTGAGATAAAATAACCACAGGCTATTTTACCTTGGTTGGGTATAGTTGTATGGCCCCCAAAACTCCAAGGAGTACCGTACCAGTGCGGTATGATCTTATCTACTAATTGGTTGGTAAAGGCTGTTTTAATGTTGTCAAAAGTAGTTGTGCCCAAACGAAGCTCTTTTTTTAAACGCAAGCGAAGTTCATCAGCATCAATTTTGGTACTGGCATAAGAATCGGAAATACTATCTAAATCTGTTTTAAAATCAAGTTTTACCTCTTCATTAAAAATCCAAGTTTTCAATACAGGTAAGGGCTTTTCAGCAGCTAAAGAATGTACTGCCATGTCTTCTATTTTAGGTGATATTTCTTTTGTAAAGCCTAAAGAAAGTAGTAACGAAAATAGTAGCATAGGTTTTTATAAGAATTTGGGGTCAGACACTGTCTTTGTAACGTATTAGATGATAAGAAATTACATTAAAAATGTTAAACTTATCAACTGTCTTCTAGATACTTAGGTTTACACCCCACCATACTTCATAATCTCTAGGTACTAGGGGCCTGTAACTTTGAAAACCTTGATCGGCAATTTTAAGCCCAATAATGGCATTATCTTCATCGCGTAAATAGCTTATGAAAATGAAAGAATGTCCATAAGGATCGAGTTTTTTAACATTTACGCCTTGCACTACCTTTTCATAATCGTCTTTAAACCGCCAAACTTGCATGAGAGCTCCAGGTTGTAATTGGCCACTCCAAATTCCGGTTGAGTCGACCAAAGTCCCCATACCAGCATAAGCAATAGCACCAGCATTGCCCCTGCCCCTATATTCTTCTGGTAGACTTCGCCATCCTTCACGTGTGTCTGAAGCAGAATCGTAAATCAAATTAAACACCTGTTTAGGGTTGTATGATTTTGTGGCCATTCTAGCAGGTAAATCTTGATAGAACGAATGTCCGTGAACTTCTTTAAAAGCTTGCTCAAAACGGCCTTTACTAACAGAAAGGCAATGACCGTTAGGCTCCTTATTATCACTGTTGAGATAATTTTCTACAATCTTATCAGCTACCGGACTTTTACTATCTAAAATAGCTAGTGATTCATATTCGTTGGCCGATGTACTAGAGCCAATTTTTGCCAATGAATCTATTTTATTGGATGTTTTCACTTTTTTCAGTACTGGTTCTAGACTTATAAAATCATGATCATCAAAATCATAATTATGCATTGCTGTAGCTGTATTGCCATAACTATGATGTACTTGCGTAGTATTTTGATTAGAATTCGAAACTATTGTTTTCTGCTTACTTTTTTTTGTTGACGAACAACCCATAAATATAAGGCCTACAAGAACTATAAATACGGAGTACGTAATAGTTTTCTTTAGCATTATTCTTATTGGGATTTTTTTCATTTCTAAAGATTGTATAGAAGTTTTAAAATCAATCTATCTGACCTTTTAGTGGCTGTAGGTCGGTATTTTTCGACCTGCTGGCATAACTACAAAGGTAACAAAATCACTGACTTAATTCCCTATTTAAAGGTTCAGGAAAACTGTGAATAGTATTGATGCAATGTACTGAATTATGAATTAGCTATAGATATTCTTGGTAGAGTTAGAAAACTACTCTATTGGTATTGAAACATATTGTACGCCAATTTTCGATAACTACAAAATGATGAAATAAGGATGAAACAAAATATCAAGATTCTATTTCATAATACACTCAAAAACTCCAACGTAGCCTCACAAACATACTATTCCCTATAGTTTGATAATCTTGAAACTCAAAAAAGGATTGCCCCGTAAAATTGAGTTCCCAATTTGTGGCTATAGAATAATCTAAACTTGGCATTATAATTACGGATTGATTGGTTGGGGAGTAAATTGTACTTAAGGATCCTTTTAAAATGGGTGTGAATTCTTTGGCTAATTGTAAAAATCCCGAATAGGTATAAGGCATCAGGTTTTTAGCGGTTAAACTATTGTAAAGTAAGGCTGCTAAATCACTTGAAGCGTCATTAGCTGAACTATTATATAAAATTGAACTGTTTATGTAAAGTCCTTTTTTAAAACCATAATCAACAGAAACAGAAGCACTCATCACATTTTCTGAGTTAAAATAATTTTCATAAGGCACGAAATAGGATATCTCCCCTTTAAAACCGGCATTCTTTAAATTTCCTGCCCAACCTGTCCCAATCACCCAATCTTGTTGATAAATGGCTGTAAGTAATTGAATATCATAGGAGCCCGAATTAAATTTGTACATAGCTGCAACAATATGATTATCCTTACCTATCCCCTTTTTTGCTGCTACTTCTATCTTGCTGAAATCACCTAAATAATATTGAATTCGAATGGCATCGCTACCTGGGCGTTCCTCATAATCGAAATCTAGAAAGTTATAGGTATTGAAAATGTCATTCGGATTCCATACTAAATTCATTCCCCAGTTAACACGCTGTCTCCCCAAGGTGATATCCCAATTATCTTTAATGTAGTTCACTAAAACTCTCTCTACTGTAGTATTGAATAGTATGTCTTTGTTGTCAATAATATTCCAAGAAAGATCCGTAATTCCATTATCATTTGAAATCATTCCAGAATACCCGAATATATTTTTAACATTATCACCGTAAAAAAATCGGTTTCTAAGCTCTAACCTAAAGGTGATTTCTTCTGAAGGAATATATTTAAAATTCAATCTATTATGTAATAAGGCTGTCCATTGCAATTGTTCTAACTTATCAACAAAACTAAATTGATGCAAATTTTTAATATAACCGGATAGGAATAGCTTTTCCTCCTTTTCTTGAGCATTTATGTTCGTATAAATGAAAAGTAATAGATATGTTACCAACAGCTTTTTCATTTGATTTATGAAGGTGTTTGCTGTACATCTGAGACTATTTTTCCATCGACAAGTGTTATAACTCTTCTCGCTTTTTTAATTACCCGTTGATCGTGAGTTGAAAATAAAAAAGTAATCTTCTCCTCTTTATTCAATTTTGCCATAATGTCAAGTAAATTAGCCGCAGATATTGAATCTAAATTAGCTGTGGGTTCATCAGCCAGTATTATTTTAGGTTTTGAAGCTAAAGCTCTGGCAACTGCTACACGTTGTTGTTGGCCTCCAGATAACTCACCTGGTTTACTATTTATTTTATTTTCAAGACCAACTTCTTCCAATAAGGTCAATACTCGTTTTTCACGTTCTTCTTTAGGCAAATGTTGCAACTGCAATACAAAGCCCACATTCTCTTTCGCGGTAAGCACAGGTATCAAATTAAAGGATTGAAATACAAATCCTATATTGTGTAATCTAAAATCTATCAACTTGTTTTCTGATAGCTTCGTAATCTCTACCCCATCGATAAATACAGTACCTTCTGTTGGTTCATCTAACCCACCCATCATATTCAGTAAGGTCGATTTTCCTGAGCCAGATGGTCCAACTAAGGCCACAAACTCTCCTTCTTCTATATGGACGTGCACATTTTGAACCGCATGAACTGGAATTGTTTTTGGGTTGAAGGTCTTACTTACATTATGTGCATCTATAATTGTTTTCGCCATAATTTAAATTTTTCGTATTGCTTCTGATGGATTTAATTGTAGCGCTTTATAAGCGGGATAAATAGCCGATAATATGGCCGTTACTAAACACATGGTTACAATAATTACATATTTATCTTGGTCTAAGGCGGGATAGATAACCGAATTAAATCCATAAGATGATAGACCTTCAGAAAACATAGATAAATTAATGCCTGTTTTTCCTAACATTGTTACGGTTAACCAGCCTATCAGCAAACCTATTGGAGTGCCAATTAGGGTTAGATAGAAGGTCTCTAGCATGATCATGATAAAGATTTTACGCTTGTTCAATCCAATAGCCATGAGCATGCCAAGTTCTCTAATACGTTCTAAAACAGACATTAACATCGTATTTATTATACCAAAAGTTAATGCTAGTAGAATGATACCACTAATTATGTAAGTATATAGGTTAAACGATTCTATAATCATATTTAACTCTGGTGAAAGCGCTTTCCAATCTTCAATTTTTCCTTGAGGCACTACGCCAATGATGAATTCTTTTATCGTGTCCAATTGTTCTTCATCTTTTACCAAAATGGCTATTTCGTTGCTTTCCGATGGTTTAAGCGCTAAAAGTTCCTGTAGGTGTTTTTGTTGCACATATACATTTACTTCATCTAATGAAATGTTTTTAGATCTGTAAATTCCCCCAATTCTAAAGGCTCCTGAAATAATTTCAGATTCAGTATTCGTAAAGGTCAATACTATTTTGCTTTTAAGTTTAACTTTAAGTTTTTTGGCTAGTTTTTCACCAATGAGAATTTCATTTTCCTTTCCCGAATCAAAATAAGCACCCTGTCTTACATACCCATTAAGTCTAATTTGATTAACTTCTAAAGAAGGATTGATTCCGTAAATTTTTACACCACTTGCCGTTGTAGGCGAGGTAATCATTCCTGTTGAAATAACACGAGAACTTACCGAAGCAATCCGATTATCAGATTGAAGTTTTTTTACAATCTCATCAGTATTTGATATGGTAAATTTAGAATCATTGTCATCACTAAAATTTGGATGATGAATTTGAATATGGGATAGTTGTCTGTAAACCGATTCATAGATGTTGTTTTTATACAAACCCCAAGCAAAAGACAAAATAAAAATTCCGGCCCATACTCCAATGATGATAGAGCATATCACCACTAGACTTCTGGATTTATTCCGCCATATATTCCGCCAAGCAATTTGAAACAACATAACTAACTATTTATAGCTTCAACAGGTTTTAATTTCATCACCTTATAACCAGGATAAAAGGCCAACAGGATAGATAATAGTAAAACGATTAAAGTTTGAACAATAAAAATTTTTTCGTGACTAGAAAAGTAAATGATAGATTCTATACCATAATCCTCATAAACTTCTTTCAACTCCCCAGTAAAATGAATAGGATACGCGGTAAACCATTTTATAACTAGAAAACCAGCAATTACACCCGTAAAACAGCCAATTAAGGAAATCATAATGGCTTCTAATAAAAGGATAAATGCCAGTAAGTGTTTCTTCATTCCAATGGCAATCAAGATGCCCAATTCGTGTTTTCTTTCAAAAATCATCATCAGCAACGTGCCAAATAATCCAAACGAAATAACAAAATATAAAACCCCGATAACGATATAATGTCCCGTACTATCCGCTTCAATGAATTGATCCATTTCTGGCATCATTTCTTTCCAACTCATCACCTCGTATATATTAGGATCTATTGATTCTAGTAAGGACTGTTTTAGCCCTTCCAAATCTGTTGTTTTATTTAGCATTACCGAAACCGATGTTAGACGATTTTCGGCTCCGTACATGTATTGTGATTGTTGTAAAGGCATATAAACCACATTGTTGTTCAACTCAATAGCTCCTAGTTTTATAAGTCCTTTTACTCTAAACTTTGCAGCAGCACTACTTGCATGATAGCCTTGTCCTAATAGCACCAAAGTATCATTGACTTTTAGTTTTAATTGAGAAGCTAACCCTTCTCCTAAAACAACTGCATTATCATTAATGCTTTCAATGTATTCACCCGCTACAATTTTGTCATGCAGATTATTAACTTCTTTTTCTTTAACAGGATCAATTCCTAAAATAAGAACCCCTTTAGTTTTTTCAGAATAGGAAGCTAATGCAAAGGTTTGCAAACGAGGCATGATGTGTGTAACCTTAGAATTTTTGAGTAATTCTTGATACAATTGCTCATCTTCCTCGAAAGTATTATCAATTGACTGCTCTTCCCAATACCCTTTTTGATGAATTTGCAAATAACCAGAGGAATAGCTAACCACATTATGAATCATGTTGTCATAAACACCATCGGTTAGGGAACGAAAAATTATAGCCAATAACACTGCAAAAAACACAGAGGTCGCAGTTATTATTGTTCTACGCTTATTGCGCCATATATTTAGCCAAGCTAGTTTTAGTAACATTATTTTAATTGTTTCATATTTCTGGTGGTAAAGAAGTTATCAATAATAGGGATGTCAAAAATGATATCATTATACAGAATTACCGTACTATTTCCCTCTTTATCAACAGGGAACATTTCAATTGTTGAGGTAATTTTTCTGCCACCTAATTCCTTTACATCACGTGAGTTCATAATGTTTACTAACTCCCCGTCTTCATCATAGAATTCAGCTTTTAACTGTAAGAAATCTTCTGAATCGATCCATACAATTACTTTTTCCCATACAACAGCTGCGGAAGGTTTTGGTACCATTTCAATTTTATAACAGTCTTTATTGGAAATGGTTTCTTTTCCTAAGAGAGTATGATTGTAATCTGAAACCGAAGACGCTTCTTTAACCAAATCATCATTGGTGAAATCGGTTCCCATCCAACTTTGCGACATCATTGATGGGGGCAGTTTAATGTTGCGCTCAATAGATGGAATCCAGTTCCAAACTTCCTTGATTCGCTTTAAGAATACAGTTCCTTTTTCTTTCGCCGGAGAAGTGACTAATATCATAGAATAATCATCGCCCTTAGACCAAGCTTTCATATTCATTTCTCTACTCCAAGTTGGTCTGATTATTTTGATAGTGATATCTGCTTCTGAAGTTTTTCCTCGCATATTATCATCGGCCCTCTTAACAATTTCCGTTGCTGAAAGATTTTGTTGACTAAAGACTGTTATTAATGGCATTATAAATATGATAATGCCGAGAGTCATTTTTAAGAACGGTACATTTTTCATATCATCGAAGTTAATTGACTATATGAAGAAAAAATATGATGATTATCAGTCTAAGAGTGAAGTGATTTAAATCATTGGTTACATGTAGCGATATTTTAAGAAGCGGTAGTATTAAATATGCCAGAGCATCCTATATTATTTAGTTTATACGAACATTTAGGTGAAAGTGAATATTTTTAATTCTACTTCTAACGGGAATTTTCATTCTAAAGGATACAAAATATGTTGTATCGATTTCAAAAAAATCTTAAGTACTAAATTTTAACCGTATTTGTTTAAAAGCAATTAATTGACTTTTGTCATCTTTTTACTAAGGTTTCTTTCTTATTTTCATGACTTAATAATAGCCTATGATCGATAATGCCTTACTTGCCAAACTAAAAACCAAGGCACATTTACTAGAATACTTGGAACAATCTAAAAATGACGAGCCCCTTTACAAAGATGTATTGGATAAATATTATTATGAACGGCTTCTTTTACAATTACAAGCTGAACTTGTAGATTTTCAAAAATGGGTTCAAAAAGAGGATAAAAAAATAGCCATCATCTTTGAAGGCCGAGATGCTTCTGGTAAAGGTGGCACTATACGCCGTTTTGCAGAGCATTTGAATCCTCGTGCTATGCGCATTGTTGCACTGAATAAACCTACAGAAATTGAGCGTAAACAATGGTATTTTAACCGTTATATAAAAGAACTCCCAAATGCGGGCGAAGTCGTTTTTTTTGATCGTAGTTGGTATAACCGGGCAGTTGTAGAACCGGTTATGGATTTTTGTACTAAAGAACAGTACGATCGCTTTATGGTACAAGTACCAGAGTTTGAGCATATGCTTTATGAATCTGACACCAAGATCATTAAATTTTGGTTTTCCGTTACTATCGATGAACAGAAAAAACGATTCGATAATAGGTTGGGGAATCCTTTGAAAAAATGGAAATTTAGTCCCGTTGACCAAAAAGGTCAGGATCTTTGGGAAGATTATAGTTATTATAAAAATCAAATGTTCGCTCGAACCCACAACTCTTTCTGCCCTTGGATTATAGTAAAAAGCGATAATAAAAGATTGGCCAGAGTAGAAAGCATCAAATTTGTTTTATCTCAATTCGATTATCATGGTAAGGGCTCTAATTGCCCAGACTTATTACCCGATCCCAATATTGTACATCGGTTTTTTAGACAACAAATAAAAATATAGGCAGTAATTATTTTAAGTTAAACACATGAGTAAAGTACAAAAGCCTTTGAAGGAAAAAGAACTACTATCAATCAATTCTAAAAAAGGGTTGTTGGCTTTATTGAGACAATCTTCCTTAGACCCAAAAAAGGCCATACAGGCACTCAAATATGAAAAACGCTTGGCAAAACTTCAAGAAGAATTACTTGTGTTGCAGCAATGGGTGGTAAAAAACAACAAAAAGGTGGTGATTATTTTTGAAGGTCGTGATGCAGCTGGTAAAGGAGGTGCGATTAGGCGTATAACCGAACATTTACCACCTAGAGAAGTACGGGTAGTAGCCTTGCCGAAGCCTGATGAAATAGAAGAAGGTCAGTGGTATTTTCAGCGCTATATTAATCGTTTTCCACGTGAAGGTGAAATGGTATTCTTTGACAGAAGCTGGTATAACCGTGCCGTGGTAGAACCTGTGAATGGATTTTGTACAAGAAAACAATATTTAAATTTTATGGATTCGGTAAATGATGTGGAACGCATGATGTTGCTTTCGGATATTCATCTAGTTAAACTATACTTTTCTATTTCTAAAAATGAGCAAGAGCGTCGCTTTAAGGATATTACATCGAGCCCTATTAAAAAATGGAAATATAGCGATGTAGATAGAAAAGCTTTGGCGTTATGGGATGAATACACGTCATATAAAGAGTTGATGTTTAAGAACACTCAAAAATATGTGCCTTGGAAAATTATTAAAGCGAACAGGAAAACATCTGCAAGAATTACGGCTTTAGAACATATTTTGAATAAAATTCCGTACGAAATTAAGGACAAAGAAAATATACGTCACCAATCTATATTAAAGGATAACGACGAACCGCTGTAGTTTTAGCATGTACGGCTGAAGCTGTATACTTTTGGGGTAGTCATTAATGTATAAATCATAGTTGTTATCCGAAATTATTAATTTGATAAAATAGTATTGGATTTTTACAAAAAAGTATAATTTATTATGTATTATATAATATATATTAAAATAAAATTAATAAATAGTCAAATTTATTAGGTTTTTATCAAAATAAGGTTAGATTATACTAACGATAAAAAACAATGTAATATATGAGGCAACTTAAGATCACTAAACAAATTACAAACAGGGACACTAAATCATTAGAAAAGTACTTTCAAGAAATATCAAAAATAGATTTGATTACCGCAGATGAGGAAGTGGAGCTGACAAGAAGAATACGTGAAGGAGATCAGACTGCCCTAAATACATTAGTAAATGCCAATTTACGTTTTGTAGTTTCTACTGCAAAACAATATCAAGGAAGTGGTTTGCGACTTTCAGACTTAATCAACGAAGGAAATATTGGATTGGTGAAAGCCGCAAAACGCTTTGACGAAACTAGAGGTTTTAAATTTATCTCTTATGCAGTATGGTGGATCAGACAATCTATATTATCATCCATTTCAGAACAATCTCGAATGGTTCGATTACCATTGAATAAAATTGGAGAAATAAGTAAGATTAAAAAAGTATATTCAGCATTAGAGCAATCTTATCAACGACCTCCGAGTACCGTTGAAATTGCAAGAGAATTAGATATGAGTGGTGCACAAGTTAAAATTGCAATGAAAAATTCAAGCAAGCACTTATCTATGGATGCACCTTTTCAAGAAGGAGAAGCTTCTAATTTATACGATATAATTACATCTAAAGACTCTAATAGACCTGATTCAAATATGATGATGGATTCTCTTAAAACAGATATTAATCAAGCTTTAAATACGTTACCGAATAGAGAAAGTGAGATTATAAAGCTTTATTATGGCATTGGGGAAAGCCACCCGAAAAGTCTAAGTGAAATAGGTGAGCTCTTTGATATTACAAGAGAACGCGTAAGACAGATAAGGGAAAAGGCAGTTCGTATGTTAAGGAAAAAATCGAATAATGAAATTTTAAAATCATACTTATAGGTCTTTATAAGTTACTTATATTTAAATAAAAAAACCGACTCATTATAGTCGGTTTTTTACTTGTAATCTAACGATACTTAAATGTTGAAACTAATTAGCAATAAATAGTATGCTATTAATTTATGAGTTAACATCTTTCTTTTAGAGTGCTCGGCGGACTTTTATTTAACCTAACCACTAGAAAAACTAACTATAGTATTGGAATTCCAGGTTTAAGAGAAACCATCTGCTAGTAAATTTTTGACATAATAATATAGTTAACAAATTATATGAATAACCTCCAAATTTGTGCAACTAAAAAAGTAACAATAAAACCTATGATTAGAGGTAGTATAGAAGCTACAACCGTCCATTTAACACTTTTGGTTTCCTTGTAAATAGTGTAAATTGTAGTGCTACATGGATTATGTAATAGACTAAACAGCATTAAGTTAATGGCGGTTAACAATGTCCATCCTCCAGCTCTTAACACGTCACCCGTTTCACTAACCGAATCTAATTCAAACATTACTCCTGCTCCTGCCCCGGCATCAATTCCTGTTACTAACACCGTTAACATTAAAATGGTAGGTATTACAATTTCATTTGCGGGTATGGCCACTATATATGCGACTAAAATGACTCCGTTTAGCCCCAAAAGAAACCCAAAACCATCTAAAGATGAAATTAACCAAACGGCCATACTTTGGTCACCAAAATATATATTTGAGATAAGCCAGATTACTGCACCAGCAGGTGCTGCAAAAACGATGGCTCTCCATAAAACAATAATAGTCCTGTCTATTAATGAAGTATAAATAGTTTTCCAAAATCTTGGCGGTCGATACGGGGGTAATTCTAAATTAAAAGTAGAGACTTCTCCTTTTAATACTGTTTTTGATAATGCCCAAGAAACTAAAAACATTAAAAAAATACCCACCATGGCGATACCTATTACAGCGGATAATGAGGTAATGCTAGAAAAAGAGTTAGGCACAACAGCACCAACAAAAATGGTAGCTATTAATATTTGTGTAGGCCAACGCCCGTTACATAGAGAAAAGTTATTGGTTATAATGGCAATAAGACGTTCTCTTGGACTATCAATGATACGCGTAGCAACAACGCCTGCAGCATTACAACCAAAGCCCATACTCATTGTTAACGCTTGCTTGCCATGAGCACCCGATAATTTAAACAAGTGATCTAAATTAAATGCTACCCTAGGGAGATAGCCAAAATCTTCTAACAGTGTGAATAATGGAAAAAAAATAGCCATTGGTGGTAACATTACGGCTATTACCCAAGCCACCGCCAAATAGACACCATCAATTAAAAAACCATCTAGCCACCAAGGCATTCCTATAGATGAAGCAAACGCTTTTAAAGCAGGGTGAACCGTATCCAATAATAAAGTGGCCAACATTGAAGAAGGATAGTTTGCGCCAACAATAGTTACCCATAGAACCACCGCTAGAATTAAAAACATTATTGGGAAACCACATGTTTTACTAGTAATGATCTTATCTATTTTAGCATCTAAACGGAATTTATTTTTTTCATTGGTCGTATGAACGGAACCCTTTACTATTTCAGCGGCATCAGCATAAATTCCTTCGGCCAAATTATCGTGAAACTCATCGCCAATTTGCCAACGAAGGTCATTGGAAAGTGAAATAATATCTTCAATATTTTTATTTTTCATCATGTACTGATCATACAAATTCTCCTGTTCTTAATAATTCAATGATGTGCTCATCTCCCTCTAACAATCTAAAAGCAATCCATCTACTATTCGCAATTTCTGGGTATTCCTTTTTAATTTCCAAGCTTAATCTTTGAACCGCATTCTCAATATTTTTTGGAATATTTTTAATGCGATGCGGCTTACAAATTATTTTTCCGTTTGCTACTTCGCTTATGGTTTGGATTAATTCTGGAATTCCTTTGTTGTACCTAGCACTTGTGGGCACTACGGGTATTCCTAAATCACGCGCTAAGGTTCGTGTATCTATTTCCATATCATTACGTTCAACTTCATCCATTAGATTTAAACATAAAACTGCACGATCTGTAATCTCTAAAATTTGTAATACTAAATTTAGATTTCTTTCTAGTCTGCTAGCATCCACAACAATAACGGTTACCGTGGGATTGCCAAAAAGTATAAAGTTTCTAGCGACTTCTTCATCTTCTGAAGTAGAAAGCAAAGAATACGTTCCGGGAAGATCTACTAGTTTATATTTCTCCTTGTTATATTCAAAAGCTCCTTCTGCCCTAGTTACTGTTTTTCCAGGCCAATTACCAGTATGTTGACGTAAACCGGTCAAAGCATTAAAGACGGTACTTTTTCCTGTATTGGGATTGCCGGCCAATGCCACTACATAATCAATTTCGGTGGTGTTCACACCTAATTTCTTCAACCCCTCTGCATTAAACTTAGGACAAGCTTCACATGCACTCTTAGGTTTAACTTCCATGGTCTACCCTTTTTTAATTAAAATTTTTGATGCTTGGTTGTTGCGCAAAGCAATACTAGTTCCTTTTATTAAAAAGGCATTTGGTTCCCCTAATGGATTGAGCAAATCTATACTGACGTCAGCTCCTTTTACGAACCCCAAATCCAACAACCTTCTTCTACTTTCTCCTCTAATTTCCCTAGAAATACCAATTATTTTCGCAGTTTCGCCTTCTTTTAAAATAGATAATCTGGCTAAATTCTCCTCTACAACAACATCTTTTTCAAGTACCATAACCGTTATATTGCCTGCAATAATGGGGGCTAATACAAAGGATTCGCCTTCTGAATGAAATACAATTCTTGTAGAAGTTTTTTCTACCACCCGAATCAAGGAACCGATGTGAATTTTTTCAGCTAGTATTTGTTTATAAATAATATCTGGTTTGTCTCTAATATGTGTGATTCTACCAATGGTATCAACCGGTAATTCTGAAAGTGCAGTTCCTTTAATTTTTGCAATTTTACCCGTATTGGTTGGTATAGGGTCACCGTGCGGGTCAAATTGTGGATTACCCAACTTTGAAGCTAAAATATTTGCTTCGTCATTGGTTAATTCATGTTCTTTTTTTTCTGCGATCTCATGCCATTCGGCTCTATCGAAACCTGTTTTTTCAGCTAAAAATTTTTCCCAGAGCCTATGGGCCCTAACAATACGCAATGCATAATCACTGCCCGATTTGGTTAGTTTTACCGCATCGCCTTCCATACAGATGAGTTTATGGGTTATCATCTTATTTATAGACTCAACTATTAAAGAATCACTATTTTTTAAGGTTCTGATTATATCGTTTAGATTCAGTTGCTTGTTTGCATTTTCACTATGATAAAGCAGTTTTAAAATATCTTCTATGATAATTTTTCCGTTTGATTTAGAATTTGTAGTAATCAACCAATACCAACCTTTATTAGGTCTAAACAAGAGATAAACAAATACCGATATCGCAAAAAATATTAATAACGCAGTTATTGGATTATACGTATTCATTATTTTTTTATATTTTTTTGGTTACACCTTTTTAAATAATTTATGGTGTAAAATCGGGATTAATTTAAAGAGAATCTAACGTATTATTAATCAACTTTTTCTAAACTATAATTTATTTTAATAAGTTTTCTTCTATTTAAGATAACAACTTATATTGATTCTAAAAGTTACAAAATATTCCTAGTTCAACCTAAGTATAATCAAAAGTTATAGTTAAATGGTAATCAGAAATATTCTATGAAATAGACATAAATTAATCGTTTTAGAAACTAGTTAAATACTGTAGTGATAAATGCACTATTCACCACCTATTGATTTTCGCAATTGCCTTATTATCGTGTGCAGGGTGTTTATTGACAAGTGTCTATTGTTTTCTATAAGAGTTGATCAACCTCGTAAAACACGATTTCATTCTTTAGTAGAGAAAGGGTCGGATTAATTTCTTCGCCTATTGTTTTATAGATTATTTCGTTTCAACAATGGTAAAGTAATACTTGCCAATACCAAATTAGACTGATATTTTATTATCAAGTAATGAAACTATTCGTTTTACATTCGTTTTTATGACTTAATAAATACAGAAAATTTATACAATTGTATTTTGTATATTTTAAATCGATGATTACCAGTGATATAGTATTAACGTTTAGAATCCTCTGGTTTTGAATTTATCGTTACAGCTTGAGAAAGATAATTTGCTAATATTTTTTCTACCAATTCTTCTTTGGTTAAATGATGAAATATTGTTTTAACTTTAGTTTTAAATTCTTCAGAGACCTCACGATTTGGTTTTGCCTTAAAAATTTTTTTAGCCCATAGAAGGGTATTATTCTCTTCAATACTTTGTGCGTCGGCTTTTTTATACTTGTTAAAGACAATACCCAATTCCTTTTCGAAATCAGCAATTTCAACAACTTCTTCTTTTTGTAATATGGTTAACGAAAGCCCCTTAGCGCCAGCTCTAGCTGTACGTCCACTCCTGTGAACATAAGCATCATAGGTATCAGGTAAATGGTAGTTGACTACATATTCAATCTCTTTTACATCAATACCACGAGCAGCTAAATCTGTAGCCACCAAAATATCAATATGTCCTTCTCTAAACTGACCCATAATACGATCGCGAATGCCTTGGGATAAGCTACCATGTATAGCACCAGATGAAAATTTATTAATCGATAGATTTTTAGCTAATTTATTAACGGCTGCTTTGGTTTTACAAAATATTATACCTCTCTGCCCCTCTTTCGTATTTAAAAAATGAAGTAAAACGTCTAGTTTTTCAATAGGTTCTACCACTACATATTTATGGTCAATACCCTGATGACCAAGTGTTGACATATCTGCTTCTACGTGTATCACATGTTTAGACATGTAATTTTGAACTAATTGTTTTATTGTACCTGGCATAGTAGCCGTAAACAATAATGTTCTTCTCGATTTTGGAATACCTTGAATAATCGTATCTAAATCTTCTTTTAAGGCACTTACCATTTCATCGGCCTCATCAAGAACTAAATATTTCAAATTCTTAATGTTAATAGCTTCACGCTTTACTAAATCGACTAAACGCCCTGGTGTCGCCACAACTACATGCGTAGCTATTTTTAAGCGTTCTATTTGGGGTTTTATAGGAATACCACCACATACTGCCGCTATGGAAATTGTCGGACTATGGGAAGCAAAAGAATCTAAATTGGTATGAATTTGCTGTGCCAATTCTCGTGTAGGTGCCAAAATCACGGCTTGTACAGCAGTGTTTTTAGTGTCGATCAATTGTAGCAAGGGAAGTCCGAATGCAGCAGTTTTACCGGTTCCGGTTTTTGCTAATGCAACAAGATCTTCTTTTTTATTTAGTACAACAGGAATGCATTTTTTCTGAATATCCGTGGGAACAGAAATTTTTAAGTCCGCTAAACTCTTCTGTAATTTCTCATTTATTCCTAAATCTGAAAACTGCTTTGACATCAAATATTTTTATGCAAAGATAATGACACTTTTATCGTGAATACTATCAATTAGTTTTATTAGTAGGTATTAAAACTAACTGTTCTAGAAAATATCAGTTGTATTCTAAAGTTTTGACATTAAGAAAGTAAGTATGTAAAAGGTTTTTATTTTTTACCTAACATGCGAAGCATTTTAGTATGGTCCCAGATAGCATGACCTATAGATTTTTTTACATTATAAGGCATGCCAAATTCAAGTGCGGTTTCAGATACAATCTTTGTAAGATCTTTATAGTGTACGTGACAAACATCTGGTAATACATGGTGTTCTACTTGATAATTGAGTCCGCCAATCAGCCAAAATAGTAACTTACTGTTAGGAGAAAAATTACTTGTTGTTGCGAATTGATGTCCATACCAATCATCTTTCATCATTCCTTTATCATTAGGAAGTGGAAATTCGTTCACGGGCATAATATGTGCTATCTGAAAAACAATACTTACCAACATTCCAGTTACAAAATGCATAGATAAAAATGCCAATAAAATTATCCACCATGCAAAAGGTAGCATAATCATAGGTAATATCAATGCATAAGAATAATACAATAGTTTCCATGCCGCCATGCTAACCAATGTTTTTTCGTATTCATTTTTTTTGTCTAAAAATCCCATGTCACGAAAACGTTTTAGGCGTACGAAATCTTTGGTAGTTATCCAAGATAATGTAGAAATCATATAAAAAAACCATATATAAATATGCTGGAATTGATGTACCCAGTAATGTTTGGCATGTGGTGAGAAACGTAAGAAAAATGGTGCGTTCAAATCATCATCAGCATGGTCTATATTGGTGAAAGTATGGTGCAAAACATTGTGCTGAATTTTCCAGATAGTTGCATTGGCGCCAATAAGGTTGAACGAATAGCCTAAAAGAGTATTGATTCTTTTGTTTTTAGAGTATGAGCCATGTATGGCATCATGCATAACGCCCATACCTATACCGGCCATGCCCAATCCACTTAAAATGTATAATGAAAATAGAAATGGAGCAGAAGTAACCAAGCCTGATGAAAGTAGTATGAGGGGAGCAAAGAACAAAGTTAACATAATTATGGTTTTTATAACCATAGTAACATTGGCATTACGACTCTTATTATTGGTTTTAAAATAGGTATTCACTCTTTTTCTTAATGTTCTTGAAAAATCAGGATTTATGTCCCGGGAGAATATTGGATTTGCGATACTGATATAGTTTTAGGGGATTTTTATCAATTAAAAAAATAGCAGCTTTTGTTTATAGTGAGGCGCTGACTTGACCTAATTTGCTTATGTTTATTTGAACCAATTATTTTGTAATATCATAGCGATATGACTTTTTATATTCAATAAATTAAAGAGAGCGATAGATTAATTAAAATTGTCAGAAATTAAAAAACGGAAAGCAATCCAAATTATTAATGCTTTAAAGGTAGGTTAAATTAGTTTGGCTATAAATAATTTATGATTAGGCATTTTTTACTTTTCTTTAAATGTTGATTTTACGGAGCACTTATCATTCTAGCACTTCCCAACTAATCCATCCTGATACCATTGATCGCCTTGTTGAAATAAGATATCATTATTTCTTTCCTCTTTAAACTCTATGGTTTGGTTATAAATGTGGCCATTTTTCTAGGCATTAAAGCAAGCTATAAGTAAATTGATTTCATCGTCTTTGGTTAAATCCATATCTAACTCATTTTTTATAGCACTATATTTTGGACCAAAGCATGCATTCAATAAACCAAGATAATCAACTGGAAAATAGCGGTCTTTAAAGGTGTTTTTATGAAATATCCGTTCTCTATTCTTCTTATCTTGAAATAGAGTGATTGCTTTATCGATAGAATAATCTTCGGCCAAAGCAGCTAAAACAATACTTCCATCAGAATTAGCAATAACTAGGTCGAACTTTCTTAGTATTTCGTGGCCATTAAGGTTTCCATAACGATCTTTTAAGGTGAATAGTTTAATAACAGCCTAACTTCCGCCGCCATCAAGTGTTAGAATTTTATACATTATTACAAAACTATTGTAATACCTATTATAATATAGATATTGACGTTATTTTATAAAAGTACGAGGGAACTACCTTTATTGGAGTTATTAAATATATAGAATACTATTGGTATTCCGTTATAGGAATTCCTTTGAATTTATGAGGATATTCTACCAATTTATAGTGTTTGGGAAGAAAGTATGGTTTGTATTTTCGAAAATGAATTTAGCTTTTATTAGTTTAATAGAATCGTAGTGTCATAAACTTAAGTCAAGCACATTTGCTTAATCACAGTATTTGAAAATATTCAAGAACCTCTTTTCATAGATTTTTACTTTTAAAAAGGAATTACTTTTTTTAAAATTTAGTGTTAAATTCTTACCTGCCCGAAAAGCTACATTCTGAAATATATAATTTTAAAAGTGTTTCAACTATTTATGAGATTCCGTTTGTTATAACATTTTTATTGATGTTACGAACAAGACGTCTTAAAAAATTTCCAGGACCAATTTCAGTAAATTCAGTCGTTCCATCCTTCAACATATTGAGTATTGTATGCCTCCACATTACAGGATGCGTCAGCTGATCGACTAAATTTTTCTTAATTAATTCTATATCGTCAATTGGTCGTGCGTTGACATTCTGATAAATTGGGCAAATTGGTTTTTTGAATTTTGTTTCGGCTATTGCCGACTTGAATTCTTCAACGATTGGCTCCATAAAAGGAGAATGAAATGCTCCACTTACAGCTAAAGGGAACACACGAACAGCACCTGGCCTTAATTTTTCGCAAACTTCATCTAATGCCTTTGTTTCTCCTGAAATAACAACTTGCTTCAACGCATTATAATTAGCGGGAACAACGACACCTTTTACCTTATCGCAGATATCTTTTACAATAACATCGTATAACCCAACTACAACGGCCATACCTGTATTTTCGATTTCACACACTTTTTGCATAAGCGAGGCGCGCTTGGATATCAGTTTTAGGGCCCATTCAAAATCTAACGATTCAATAGCAGCCAAAGCTGTTATCTCACCCAACGAATGCCCGGCAACCACATCGGGTTTAAACCCCTTCCCAAGGGTTTTTGCCAAAATATAAGAGTGTAAAAATATTGCAGGCTGCGAAAATTTGGTTTGCTTTAAATCTACGGCAGACCCATTAAACATAACATCAGTAATTGAATATTTTAAAATAGTATTGGCTTTTTTAAAATATTCTTGAGCCAATTTAGATTTTTCATACAACTCTTTTCCCATACCAGGATATTGAGTGCCTTGACCAGGGAATAAGTACGCATGCATAACTAGAATAGATTGTTAAGATTTTTAAATATTCAATCTTGATATGTAATAGAATCTATAAGAAAACAAGCACTTATTTGTTAAAGTGGAATTTTATCAGATGCTGTTAAGTTTTGTATATCAATATTTTATAAATATATACTACAGTTCAGTAATGTAAACTTTTAATTAAAAATCTGCTTTATGTAACACTTAAAAAGGTTGAAATACACCAAGCCTATTTTTTAATAGTGAAAAATATTAGCGTTTGAATTATAGAAACACACCAACGCAATTAATCATAATGAATAACAAGATATTAAATCCTTAAAACCTAATATTACTCTACTTCTAAAGTTTAATTCAAGTTAAACAATAACCTTTTAATAGATTCATTTTAAAATACAAGATTTTAATCATTTATCATTACATAGAATTTAAGTGGGCCCATTAGAGTATATAGCCAAAGATTCAAGTGGCATTTTATTCAATGACTTTGCACTATTTATTATGAAACGCTATGCCTCTACCTTCTATACGTCTTAAATTAAACTTGTGTTAATAAAAAAGAATGAACATTCATTTTCTATATCTTTGTGTTTTGATTTTATTAAATATGGCAGCACTTCAAAAAAGTATAGACAAGCGTAACGCATTAATACAAGCGACTATTGAATTAGTGAATAATAATGGGTTTCATGCTACCCCCATGAGTAAGATTGCTAAAATGGCCAATGTTTCACCAGCAACCATTTATCTATATTTTGACAATAAACAAGATTTAGTAAACAAAACCTATATCGAAGTTAAAGCATGTTATACCGCATATGCTTTTGAAACCTATGATAAAACCATGCCAATAGAATTTGGGTTTAAAGTGATTTGGAAGCGCATAGCAGAATTTAAAATAAAAGAAAGTGCAAATGCCCTGTTTTTAGCACAATGTGATAATACTCCCATGATCGATGAAGTAAGCAGAAAAGAAGGGATTAAGCATTTACAGCCTCTCCTCGACTTATGGGCTCGTGGAAAAAAAGAGGGCATTATTAAACCGCTATCAGATTACTTATTGTATGCCTACGCCATAAATCCGTTATCATTCTTAATGATGGCACAAAATCGTGGGTCGATTCAATTAACTCAACTAGAACTAGACCAAGCTTATGAGGCAGCTTGGAGTAGTATTAAAGTCTGTAAGCAACATGAATAAGACAGCTATTATATTAGGAGCTACGGGTTTAACCGGTGGTCTTTTACTTCAAAAATTAATAGATGACAATAGGTACAGTACTATTAAATTGTTTTCACGAACCCGAATTGAAGGATTACCAAATAAGGTAATTCAATTCATTGGTAATATACTAGAACTTGAACGGTATAGAACAGATTTTATCGCAGATGAAGTGTATTGTTGTATTGGTACTACCGCTAAAAAAACACCAAACAAAAAGTTGTATAAGAAGATAGATTACGGGATACCTGTTACCGCTGCCAAGCTTGCAAAGGAAAATGATATACCAACCTACTTAGTTATTTCTGCCATGGGAGCAAATAAAGCGAGTAGTGTGTTTTATAATAGAACAAAAGGTGAAATGGAACAAGATGTGCTTCAGCAAGGAATTAAGAATACTTTAATATTAAGACCCTCATTAATTGGTGGTGAACGTAACGAACGTAGAGTATTGGAAAAAATAGGAATTGTGGTATTCAAAATTATTCAACCACTTTTCATTGGTCCATTAAAAAAGTATAAAACAATAAATGCAGAAAGCATTGCACAAGCCATGGTCAATCTTGCCAATAACGTAAGTAAAACCGAAATAATCATTACTTCAGACAATATTAAACAAATAGCTGAAAAGAAAAAAAAAGATTGATATATATGGAATTATTAGACAAATTAAATTGGAGATATGCCGCCAAGGCAATGAACGGTAAAAAAGTAGCTGAAGATAAAATAGAACGTATTCTAGAAGCAGCACGTTTAGCACCTACATCAAGTGGGTTACAACCTTTTGAGATTATAGTGATTAAGAATCAAAAAACTAAAGAACAAATTAGACCAGTTGCATGGAATCAATCTGTAATTACAGACTGCTCTCACTTACTTGTTTTTGCCGCTTGGGATACTTATACTGCAGAAAGAATAAATTACATGTTCGACTTAACGAACGAGATTCGTGGATTTAAAAACGAAGGATGGGAAAATTACCGTCAAATGCTATTAGGCTCTTATCCACAAAAAAGTGCTGAAGAAAATTTTAACCATGCTGCGAAACAAGCTTACATAGCTTTTTCACATTCTATTATTGCAGCGGCATACGAAGGTGTAGATGCTACTCCGTTAGAAGGTTTTGAACCTGATGAAGTTGATAAAATTCTAGGACTTCGTGAGAAAGATTTGCGAAGTGCTGTATTACTGCCTATTGGTTATAGAAATGAAAGTGAAGATTGGTTGGTAAACTTAAAGAAAGTGAGAAAACCAATGAAAGATTTGGTAACTATTATTGAATAAGCTTTTGAAAATTAAAAGGACAAATAAGTTGAGCAATTTTGAATTTAAGTTTTTAAGAAAAGGGTTGTCAGTTATAGACAACCTTTTTTTGTTATCATTAGGTAGTATTAGGTTGCTTATTTATAGCTATTAAGGAATAGTTCATTGACACTCAAATCGCTATAAGTTTTAATATTTCTATATTGAACTTTAGAAAACCAATATCTTCGCGCTCATTATGTGGATGTACCTTGGACTTTTAGCTGCACTATTTTTAGGTTTACATAACTTATGTAAGAAACACGCAGTACAAGGTAATGAAGTCTTTCCTGTTTTATTAGGTACTATCTCTTCAGGATTTTTATTACTCCTCCCCTTTTATATTGGCTCTGTATTTTTTAAAGAGCACATGATTGAAATTCAGTTTTATATTACTGATATTCCCTTAAAAACACATGGTTTTATTGCGGTTAAGTCTGCTATAATGGCCGCTTCATGGGTATTGGCATACCAAGCATTAAAACATCTCCCCATTACTATAGTTACTCCTATACGTTCTGCTGGTCCGTTTTTCACCTTTATTGGTGCAATAACTATATATAACGAAAAGCCGAATACGTATCAATGGATAGGCTTTTTTCTTATCATTTTCTCAGTTCTTCTTTATTCCAGAATTGGAAAAAAAGAAGGAATCCACTTTAAGCGCAACAAATGGATATTTGCAATTATTGGCGCAACTTTTTTAGGTGCTTCCAGCGGTTTGTATGATAAATTTCTGATACAAAGTTTAGCTTTAAATCCGCAGACCTTACAATTCTGGTTCTGCTTCTATACGGTCTTAATTTTGCTCATCATTTTAACAATTACCTGGTTTCCGAATGCAGACAAAAGAAAAGCCTTTAAATGGCGGTGGTCCATACCCTTGGTCGGTATACTATTGCAAATAGCCGATTATTTTTATTTTAAGGCATTACAAGATCCTGACGCATTGATTATGTTGCTATCTGCCATTAAACGCAGTCAGATATTGATAGCAGTAGTAATAGGTGGGGTATTATTTAAAGAACAAAATAAACGAAAGAAGTTAGTGCCTCTAGCGGGAATTATGACAGGTGTTTTTCTAATTCTGTATTCTTAGAAAACGAACAAGTTTGTGAGTGGCAATTATAAAAATGGAGGTTATACTCTATTTTCCCCATTTGATGGCTGTATATTTGTTCAATTATTAGCCTTTACTTGGGTTAAGTAATTTTATTAGTTAATAGTTATGTCGTTTAAAAAACTGAATCCTTATTTGTTAGAAATGTTAGAGGGTTTTTCAATTGAAGAACCTACACCTTTTCAAAAAAGCAGTATTCCCATTATAAAAAGTGGTTCAAATGTATATTGTACCGCTCCAAAAGAAAGTGGAAAAACGACTACTCTAATTCTTACCACACTTCAAAAATTAAAATGTGAAGCAGTTGGTAATGCACCCAGGGCTGTCGTAGTTGTTGAGAATAAAGAAAAAGTATTAGAACTTTACGATGAATTTCTGCGGTTTACGAAGTATTCTTCCCTTCGATTGTATGCAAGCTATAAAGAGTTACATATCGATATTCAAAAATCGGAAATATTTGAAGGTATAGATATATTAATTACAACACCTACTACCCTACACAAATTATTTCTTTTAAATGGTGTAAGCACTTCGCAATTAAAAATTTGCAGTATTGATGATGCAGATTTTTTGGTGCAAAAATCAGAATACACTGCTATGATTACAGTGGCTCAGAGTATAATGAAATGTCAGTATGTATTGTATTCTGAAAAATTGAATCCGAAGTTAAAGCGTTTCGAAGAGTTCTTTATGGAACGTGCGCACCATGTGAAAATTTAATACTCGAATAGACTTCTTTTTTTAGGTGCAAATGTTAAAATCAGGTATGTTTAAATTTTATGATGGTCGATAACACCAACTCTTCTCTCGAATTAGAAGTTGATATTTCCTCTTTCTTATCCATGCCTTTAACACATGCCATAACCACTAAAAGTAAAATACTTGAGATAAGATTAATTTTGCTAGTTATAGTTTCATACTTGGCATTATTTAATATTAAGTAAAAAAGTCATTGGTCAATGACTTTTTATATCGATCAACGATTATCATTTAATAACCATTATTTAAATAGTGGTGTGTGTGTGTGTAGTATATAGAATTTACAAAAATAAATAAAAGCAATAGTTAACTTCTCAAGCTTTTAGATGTGCGGTATAAAATTTAATTGAAACTAGAGTTTTATCCTTAGACCGTACCTTGTTTTATATAATCATGTTCATTTAGTTTTTTAATAGTGCTATTATAGCCTATATCAAAAATGTCATCAATATATCTCATGCCGAATGTAGCAAATGGGCTTAATTCTTCTGGTGAAATAACCAAGTCACCTTTTTTTAATATCAGTTGCGGTAATAAATAGAGATTTCGGTATTGATTCAAAAGTGTCTTTTGGGAAGAACTTTTTAAACTCATCATAAAATTTTTCAGTATCCAGAAATCCTGGTTTCTTAAGAGCAAATCTATTAGTATGAAAAATTGGAATAGCGTTGATAAACTCTAAAATATATGGCCATTTAATTCCTCCAGCATGCAAAGCACCTACGATTGTCCCGGCACTTGTACTAGATATATGTGTGGGTGATATACCATATTCCTCTAAAGCTTAAATAACTCCATTGTGGGCAAAACCCCTAATGCCACCTCCTGATAATACTATACCTGTGTTTATTTTAGATGCTTTTTATTCTATAACTTATAAAAGAAATAATCACTTTTTGATGACTAGTATAAATTAGAATAACCCGCTATCGATTTCTGTATTCGCTATACCAACACTATAGTAGTAAATATTCTCGTTTGAGGATTGAAAAATTCGATAAATCTGTTCCCGATTTAAAACAACCATAATTACAATGAAATTATAAGTCAAAGGAAATTTTAATACCCTCTACAATCATACCGGTACCTATAATAGCTATAATTAAACCCATTATCTTACCTATTACAGAGATAACATTATAACCCACTATTTTAACTATATGATCACTTAACCTAAAAGTGAAATAAGTTATTAAACTCATAAGACCAAAAATTGCTATTACCAAAAATATTTGAATGGGCTCAACTTTAGATACAAAATTCATTGAAGTAACAATCGTTCCAGGACCAGCTAAAATTGGTATTGCTAGAGGAGATACCGCTATGTTTTCATCAATGTGTACATGCTTTATACTTTTTACACTAGATTGTTTTGATTGAAGCATATCAAAACCGATATAAAAAATTAAGATACCACCTGTAATTTTAAATGCGGGAATACTAATATTGAAAAGTTCAAAAATAAACTTACCTAAAAGCACAAAAACGGTTACAATAATAAACGCAATAATATTGGCTCTTTTATTTATATCTAGTTTTGTTTTTTCATCTGCGCCTTGAGTTAAGGACAAAAAAAGTGTCATGTTCGATATGGGGTTTGTAATAGCGAAAAACCCAGTGAATACGGTAATTGAGAAAGTAATTAAGTTATCCATTTGTCATGAAAATATTTATCAAAATAGTTTGTGGAAACTTTTCCCTTATATATTTTTAAAAATGCAAAATTACTTGAATTTTGTGACGTGGAATAGTGCTTTATTATAAAGCCCTACTAAAATTAATGTCTTTAAAATTTTGCTTAAGAATGGTTAGTATGTATTAAAAGAAAATGCGCCAATATAAATCGATGCATTCCAATCTATCCGTTACTCTAAATTATTTAAAAGTAACGATATCCTTAAATTCTCTTCTTGACTTCTCATGTGCCGGATCTGCTTTTATGTAACCAAAAGCGACCATAAAAGATAAGCCTTATTTATCAGTATCTACACCAAACTTTTCTTTCAATAAAGCTTCTGCTTTTTCTTGGCAAAACCCTTCAATTGGGCAAGAATCGATTCCTATTAATGCAGCTGCTTTCAACATATTTCCTAAAGCGAAATAGGTTTGTTTAGCTGACCAATCGAATAGTTTTTTATCCGTATCCAAATCAAAATCACGTTGCTGAAATTCTCTATAGAATTTTGAATACATTTCAATAGCATCGGCAGGTAAATGCTTAACTTCTTTCATCATATGCATGATGTATTTAGCATCGTGGTTTACCATTGGCGATTTCATGCTTAAACCTAAAACAAAGTGGCCAGCAGTATCCAATTTTAAGGTTGCTACCCAAATTACGGAGTGAACCCTAATTTTACAATTAAAGCAATTGGAAAAATACGGATTAATAACACGTAAAGTGTATACTAAAAAACCTTCTTTGAAAGTATAATATTCATTAACACAATTTGGCAAAGCTTAGCTCTAGTTCTCACTTCTAATGCAAATTGTGGTAAAATGGTAGCGGATAAAAAAGGATAAATTATTGAATAATAAACTTCACTATG
>TARA_R110002051_G_C8769409_1_pt1 | contig 41215 bp, 80 predicted proteins | sample TARA_R110002051 | Tara Oceans TARA_R110002051 (sample SAMEA4397023) | marine metagenome | biome: Polar Biome; feature: [MES] marine water layer (ENVO:01000295) within the mesopelagic zone...; material: water (ENVO:00002006), including particulate matter (ENVO:01000060) such as...... | reverse complement strand
TTTTAAATATCCGTCCTTATCTTCTTTTTCTCTTACTTTTTCAATAGTTTTTATAAGTGAGTTTTTTATCTGTTTATCCTCAAGTCTAATATCTAATTTTATATCAAAGTCTTTATATTCATTGCTTAAATCGGCAATAAATTCGCTATAATCTTTAGTGTATAAAAGTTTACAAAAAGTTTTACTTCCTAACTTCCAACAAAAGAGTATTAAAGAAGCTATTGAAAGTTTATCTTCTACACTATAAATACCTCTTGTTGTTTCGTAAATTATTGGTTCTATTTTCATTTTTAGTTTTTTAAATTAACGTGCTATAACAAAGTATATAAAAAAGGCGGTTGCATAGCTTACAAATGCTCGATTGCATTTATTTAATGTCTTTGCAATATCAAAGATTCCTGTAATTCTTATACCGCCAATTTCATATACAAACCGTTGTAAGTAATTAAAGGTTTTGTATTTCTTTTTTTTGCTCTACTAAGTAATCGTATAATTGGCTATTATCTTTACCTCCTAAGTATCTTAGTAATTCAAATTGCTTACTTACACAAAGTAAAACAACTTGCTTAACTTTAAAGTAATCACTTTTTTTATAAAATGGTTTTTTACCATATAACATAATTAAGTATTCTTTTACCAGTTGTTCTACTTCTAATTTTGGGTCTTTCATAATATTCTGTTTTTATCTATTCTTTAACTAATTACAACTATGTATATAAAAAAGCAGGGTTTATGTCGTTCAACTTTAATCTTCGTGTTTCAATTTTGGTAATATCCTAACCCAAAATAACGCTTTTAAACCCCCTGCCTTTCTATATACTTTCAAGTTATAAGCCATTTAATTCAGAAAGGTTAATTGTTTCTTTGCTTCGGTTTCTACTAAGTATGTCCATACTATTATGTAATTGTGGTATTCCCATAAGTAGTGATTTTTCTACCCAGTAATACCTGCCTATCTCATAAGTAAACTTGTTTTCATTAACAATAAATCCAGCATCTTTTAAAAACTGTTTTGCAAAAGGTATTACTTCTGGTTTGTCAATCTTAATCTTTATCTCAAAGTTTTTGAAACGGCTTATAACACCGTGTATATCACATTGCTTTTCCGTTTTTTTTACTATTTGATTTATAAAATCTAGTTTGTCTTTATTTCTCATTTTTTATTTTTTTATTATATCGCAACGTGGCATACACAAACCGTTGTACACAATTGCCTTATTTATTCAAATTACTTTCATCAAAAGTCGGCAACTGTGTACAACAATGTGTAACAGTAATTGCTTTTACTTGCTCATTTGCAAAGGCTTCTAAATGTTGTATTACTCTTTCTTGGCTTATATAAGGGCTTTGTATTAACCCTACTCTTTTTAAATATTCTTTTGCTTCACTCATTATTTAATTATTTAAGTTATTATTCAACGCAACTACTGTTACACTCGTCCGTTCAAAATCATAGCTATTAACCTCATCTTTGCGTTTCTCAAACATGGCTACGATTCAGAACTATGTATAAAATTTATAAAAGGTCTGTATCTGCTAAATAATCCCCTGATACTAATAAAAAAATAGATAATGGTAATACATACCAAAATTCTTTAAATAATTCCATCTTTGTTAAATCATCGTTTATAAACCAATACATTGATGGGTAAAATATTGATATAATACCTAATGTTATTAGTAATAAACCAAAATATTCTTTAATTTTTTTTGTTATTTTATTCATCGCTTATTTATTTAATATTGTTTTTAATCTCTTTTACAAATCTTATAAGTTTACGTTACTGTAATAGCTATTTTTAATTAAATTAATAATAAATTGCTACTATAGTATATTTTCGCTTCTTTCATTGCTTATTTTTTAGCAATATTATAATCTTTCAATAATTTATCTACAAACTTTTCTATCCGTTTAGGGTCTTGTTTAAAAACCATTTCGCTTTTTATGTGAAACATCATATTTGAAAATCCGTTTTTTGAAATAAAATTTACACCCTCCATTAAATTACTAAGAACTTGGTGTGTTACCTCGCTATCTGAATCGAATACTTTATCAAATTCTTTCTCTTCTGCTTTTAATAGTTCTTTTTGTAATAGTTTACTGTATTTCTTCATCTCGTGCTTATAGTACGGACTATTCATATTTTTAAGCTCCTCTTGGTAGTGTAAAAGAACCTGCGATAACAATATAGATGAAGAGATAAGCTCCATGTGTTTACTTTCGTTCGCTTCGTTTATCTTTTTAAATAAATCTTTTATATAGTATTGTGGAAATAACGGAATACCGTTATTGTATTCTTTTGTTTGTATCATGTTTTCAGTTTTTTTTAAAATAACACTATCACCGCTTTCTTAATAGTGTTGTATTGCATAAGTGAACGTTTGCGGTATGCTTCTAACTAACCCCTCAATTAGTAATTTCTAAAAAGGTAAATCGTCTGGCGCTGGTGCTGTTACTGTTTCCGCTTTTACTGGTATATTATCAACCCCCGCCTTTTCTATTCGCCACCCTTGTATTGAGTTAAAATACTTAGCAACGCCCTCAGGATTAATCCATTCACGACCACGGATATTTATACCAACCTTTACATCTTGACCAACAGCATAACTATTTAAAACATCACATTTATCCTGTACAAACTCAATCATAATCGGTTGTGGATATTGCTCATCTGTAGTCACAACTAATTCACGTTTTCTAAAACCGCTAGTTCCAAAAGTAGCAGTTTCGCCTATGTTCTTAATTTTTCCTTGTAATTCCATTTATATTTAATTTAATTATTCTTTATTTATTTAGTGATTCAATTTATTGAATGTGTTTTATAAGTAGTTATATTTAATTAAAAAATTACTCTTTTAGCTTCTTTAACTTTTTATCTATCTTGTGATTTTCATATTCTAAATCAAGTATATACTCTATTAATTCTTTTTTAGTGCATTTCATTAATTCTTTTTCATCTTCACTCATGATTTTAATTTATTACGCAAAAAAATAAATATAACAACGTACAAAACTAATCGCTTGTTATGGCTTGTTTATTCAGTTTTATACAACTTATTGGTTAATGTTTGTTTATTATTTCATTGCTTCTTATCGCAACTATTCTTGTACAAATACGGTTGTAAGTAATTATTTTGTTTTACTTTCTTTACACTCTATGTACTTAGGGCAAAATCCGTTAGCATCTTTTAAATCCATATTGCAATCGCTACAAAACAAATGTTTGCTATCGCTTTTACAACAATGTGTATAATTAATATATTCTTGTAGAGCGTTTAATTTGTGAAGCAATTTAGCTTCTGCATTTTTACTAATTTCTTTCATGTTTCTAAGGTTTAGAACCTCGTGTCTAAGTTTTTCAAGTTCTTTCATTTCAGTATTTTTAATATTCTATATTCGAATAACGAATAATTACAAAGTAGTTCCGTTGTTAAAAGCGTCTATTACAATACACACACCCATTGTTACGATTGATAAAATTACAAATGCTTTTACGATTGTTTCTGTTTTAATTGTTTTCATGATCTTAGTTTTTTTAGTGTTTTTAATTACTTTCGATATTCAAATATACAATTTATTTTGTAAATAAAGCATATTTTTAAAAATTATTTTATTTTTTTTTATTTTCACCAATATTTAACACCTAGTTTATTTTGTATATAATTTACTAAGTTTCGGTATTTATCTGCCACGTCTTTAAAGTGCAAACTATTAGTTTTAAACGTTGTTTTAGCAAGTCTTTCAATTTCTAAAACTTCTATTTCGCCTATCTCGTTAACTAACTGTTTACGAAACTCTTTTTGTCTGCCGTTTCCTGATGTATTTCCGTTGCAAGTTTTGCATTGAGGCCGACAATTGTTTTCGTGGTATCTGGTAGCCTGATTACCTCGCTTCTCAAAGTGTCCATTATCTACGTTTTTTATTTCTTTTAAAGTTCCGCACGTGTAGCAAGTGCAAAAACCATTTTTACTATGCTTTAAGCGTATAAACCTGCTAAAATAAGTATCTGCTAAACTCATTACGCTAGACTTGTTTAAATCTCTTTTACGTTGCTTAAATTCTCGTTTCTTTTCTTTTGCCACTTCTTGTATGTTTCGCTTTGCTTTTGGGATTACCTGCTTTTTAATATAATCGTTTGACTTATCCGATTTAAGAAACTCTTTAAAACATCCGCATTCTTTACCTATTCCGAATTTTCTAGTATTTGAATTTACCATTTCGCCGCATCCTAAACCGTACGTATATTTATGAGTTCCTTTACATTTCTTTTTATACATTCTTTAATATGGTGTTAGATTTGTAAATATACGTTTTTATTAATGCATCGTTAATTTCGTCTTTAGTCAACTCTTTATGGAATCTAACTTCTTTTACATCGTTTTTGCTTATCTCTATTTTAAATTTTTTAGAATCATTACAGTAAACAGGGTAAACCATTAAAACGATTTTACAACACATAATATAAATAATAAAATTACTTATTTCTGTCTTCTCTAACTCGGTCAGCTAATTTATCCAAACCGTATTCAGCAGCTCTTTTACTTATTAATGGGGTATCACTGTACCAAAAAGGCACTGTCCATCCTTTTACTTTTTTCTGCCACCATTTCATATAATCGTAATTTTAAAATTCATATTATAATTCGGTATAGTTAATGCTTTTTTATAGTCTTAAAAAACACATAACACTGTTCCCCAAAACCTATCAACGTCATTTTGGTCTCTATCGTGGCAAGGGTTTCGCCTATACCATAAGTCTTTTAATATTTGCTCTTTTTGTTTTTCTGTTTTTATCATTATTTCTATTTATTAAATTATTTTCTTTAAATCCGCACTAACCATACCCAAATACGCAAGTAATTAAAGGTTTTCTATTTCTAACAGCCTGTTTAAAAACTTTATTTTTTCAGTCCTATAAGGTGTTGCTGTTTTGCTAATTTTCACATTTATTTCTGCTTTTAAATCACTTTTTACCCAATTTAAAAGGTCTTTTATTTTTTTATCCTTTAACTCCGTGCAAAAACGGTTATAATTAATTTCTTTTTATTGCTCGTTTATAATGTTAGGTAAATCATCTTCTGTAAATTCTAAATGATAATGTCATTCACAATAACTTAGTATTATATCGTTTATTTTTTCTCTTAATCCTTTCATTATTTATTAATTTAAGTATTAATCTTTCGCTACTAATCACAACTAAATACGTTAACCTATTTCTTTGATGGTTTTCTTTACTGTTATAGGCACAGCAAAACCTACACTTTGACCGCTTGAATTATAAACATCGTAATAATAACTATGGTTTAATCCTGCGAAAGTTTCCGCTTCTATTTCTTCATCGAATAAAACAGTACGACCTTTTTTTACGTATTCGTTAATTAACACTTTATTATCCGTGTATAATTGTTCGTTTTTAATTTCCATTTCTGTCATAATTCTAGTTTTTGTTTTATTTATATAGCAAATATATAAAATTGTTTTTAATTAATTTAGTTTTTTACGTTTTTTTATTAAAAAGGTACTTCTTCATAAGTTCCAAAAGCGTCCGTAGGGCTAACTGTTAATATTTCTTTTTCTTGCTCGTATATGTTTGTATCTGTAAAAACTTCTTTTAACGGGTTAAATCTTCTTCTTATTAACTGAACCACATCGTCTAATCTTTGTCCCTCGTGTTCAATATCTATTTTAAAAGGCGACCAATGAAGAAGTAATGGACTATCTGGATGGGTAACGCCACCACCTGTATATTTGTTTCTAATATTATCTACTGATATACGGTTTACACTACTTCCGTTATCTCTGTTTATAGCCCAAGTAAAATGCGCTTTATTTAGATAGTTTCCACCCTCTGCACTATAACTATTAATATCTTCTGTTTGTCGCTGTCCTGCCATTGTAGGGTGCTGAGAGAGGAATATACTGCAAACCTCTTTACTGAATTTAAGCATCTTTTTAGATGCTTTCTTTTCGTCCTCATGTACATTACCAGTATTTAACCAACCATTATCAAATGAGTTAACAGGGTCTAAAAATAAGCCAGCTACTTGTTTTCCGCTGTTTATTATTCCTTTTGTAGTATCTAAAGCTTCTTTAAAACTCTCTACATCTATAAAAATAAAATGTTCGTCCATCCATTTAACACCTTTTTTAAATAGCTCTTTGTCTTCATTTTCTACATCTTTTGCAGATTTACCAAATATATAAGCTAGTAAATTCATCTTTTCAAGTGCTTCATCATTTTCTTGTAATGCTATCACAAAGTTAAGATTGTTAGCCATTGCCCACATTAAAAAAAGTATTTCTTCTATTGTTGTTTTACCTCTACCTTTTTTACCTACACACGCCACCATTTCGTTAATCTTACATACTATTACATTATCTAGTAACGGCTGTTTAATTCCGTAACCTTTTGGTATTCTACCATGTATATAATCGTTTAAACGACTGTTTATATAATCTTTTTTAATTATATGTTTTTCGTAGTCAAAGTCATTTATTTCTTCATTTACTTCTTGCGTTTCCGCTAATTTTAAAAAGCTCATTTTTTTAGTTTTTTTAGTTCAATTTATTGAATGGAGTATATAAGTAGTTACCCACAATGTAAAAAGCCGAATCACTCTTGTGGCAAATCATTGCGTTATCTTTTTATTCCAAAATCAGATTTCCTAATCTTACACATTCTACCATCTGTTAAATGATGAAAAACAATTCCTTCAATATCAGTAACAGTTAAAAAGTGTTTTATTCTTTCAAAGTCAAAGTTTATTAAGTCAAGTTTTTCAATTCCGTGCTTAATTAATTTATGTCCTTCTATTTTTTCAGGGTTTCTTTGTACTTTTTTGCCACAAAGTTCATAAGTACCATCCTCTTTATTTTTCAACTCGTCAAAGGCTACAAAATGCCATTTGTTACTATTATCTTCTCGTTCACATTTAATCCAATGTGGATGATGTCCAGTAATTTCATCAGGGTATTGGCATGGTATTGCGTTCGGTGGTAAAGTTCTGCCTTTCTTTAAGTCAAATCTTTTGTAAAGTTCACCATGAATAATCGCACAAGAAGTTCCATCAAATTTCCTTGTTGGTATTCCAAATTTTAACGCCCATTCATTTTCAGGGTTTATTTCATTAATTACTCTACCTAAATTTTCAGGGTTTTTCTTAAATAATGTGCTTAATTTTTTCATAATCTGTATGTATTTGCCCTCGTACCTCACGCACGGCTTTTTAAAAAGTGGGTAACACCGTATAAAAAACATTGCCAATTTGTGCTATACTAAAGGCTTGTTAATATTTATTTACTTTGTTTTTAATCGTTAATTTTCGGTTTTCTATACGCAACATTTCTTATACGTGGCACGTTGTAGGCAATTGTGCTATTAAGCATTTACATCACCCCAACAACTGTTGCATAATTGTTCTTTTTGAGCATCTTTAGATTTGCACATTTGGCACAACTGTTCGCTTTGCTCCACAACACCGTGTACATTTAATGCTTTATTGTAGTGCTTATTTGCTTCATAAAGTAAACTAAGTGTTTCTTTAAAATATTTATCATTAACTCTTTCTTCTCGTTCTATTTCTACTATTAAATCTGTTATTTTATTCATTTTTTATAAGTTTTAGTTATTAATCAAAGCACAAACCATATGCAAGTACGTTAATCTTCAAATCTATTTAAAGCTTCGGTTATCATTAAATCTAAATTCATTTGTATAAACTCAGTTGTGTAAGTTCTTTTAAAGTCGTCTATTGTAACACCGTCTTTTAATTCTATTCGTTTTGTTTGATTGTTATATAAATCTTCTTCAAACGCTTTGTAAAATACATCTAAAGGCTTCTCTAACATCATAGATAACTGTTTAGTTATTTCTTTGTCAAATATAGTGGTTTCAAATTTACGTAAATGGTCTGTCAAAGCGTATATGAATAACTTAGCAAAAAGAACATTTTGAGAAAGTTTCTCTTTTTTCTCCCTATTAACACACTCTAATAACGTGTTTAAGCTTTGTATATCGTCCTTATTTGGATTAAAAGATTTAGTTTGACCGTTTACACTATTGAATCTCCAAAGTAGCTTAGAAGCAGCCTTTTGCACATTGTAGTTATATTGTTTGTTATTACTCATTTCTGTATGGATTTGATATGAACGATTCTTTTGACACTCTATTTGTTTTTAAATACTCTCTTACCCATATACAAACCTCCTGAGTACTCATTCTGTAAGTCCTACCGTAAAGACCTAAAGAGCCGTTTCTAATCGCTTTAGTTATTAGGTTTATATCCTTTCCTTTAAATTCTGAACTTATATCGTTTACTAAGTTATCTAAATTAAAAACAGGTAAATTTGTTCTTTCGAAAGCTAAAACCATAGATTTCTTAATTGTTTCTAAGTTTTTAGAGGTTTGGATTGCTAGTTCTGATTTGTTCTGTGATTTTTTTAAATTGCTCATTATTTTCTGGTTTTAAATTATTATTATTTGATTTTATATTTTCAGCAAAAACAGATACATACATAACTCCGTTTTTATCCTTGTTTCTTAATTTGTTTATTGATAAAAAGTTTTTAGACCAAAAAGTATCTTCTCTCGTTTTCTTAACTATTTGTTCTATTAACTCAAAAGGTATTTTATCAATTCTATTTAGTTTTTCAATCGTATCTAAGCAACTTTTATTGTTTTTAGGTTGTAAATGATTAGGGAAGTTTTTTAAGCAATTATCTAAACATGTATAAACGGATGGTGAAAAAGTTTTTACTTTTTTAACCAATACATCTTCTACTTCTATTTCATCTTCTACTTCTACTTCTAATTTCGGAACCATACCGAAATGGTTTAAAAGGGTTTCGAACCCTTCCGAAGGGTTTAACTTAGATATGTTTAAGTCGCTTCCTTTCAGTTCATTAGGTAGGTTGTTATATACATCAATAGCTGATTTCTTCATATTTGTGTTAAAATTCTGATGTTTCATGAAATTAACAAGAATAACAAAGTTGTTTATGTATTTAACCTTAGAAACCTTTTCGAACCCTTTTAAAGCATTAAATACTTCTGATTTAGTTAATCCCGTTTCGAATGATATTTTTTTAACAGAAGATTCATAAATACCTAACATATTTGTTTTTTCATTTGTAACTAAATATAGAAACAATAATTTTTCATTTGGCGTTAAATCCTCAATAAAAGGGTCTGACCAAAAAGCAGTTGATACACTTCTTAATTTAGCCATAATTATATACCTTTAATTTGATTGATATTAGTCCTAATGGTTTTAGATAGTTTTATAGATGTTGTAACATCAAAATTATAAAGAACCTCTACACCTTCAAAAAAACCCTCTAAAATTACAGATTCTCCATTGTTAGATACTATTAAAAAATCATTTTCGTGTTGACTGCAAGTAAATCTAGTTTGTATTGCCATAATAAATTCCAGTTTTTATAGTTCTGGTAAACTTTTAGTTAATGCAAAAAACCTTACTACTTTCGACGGTGGAGGCGTCTACTCGTAATAAGGTTTATGCTAATTTTTTAAGTTGTAATCAAACCCTCCACAGATAATTACTATGCAAATATAACGATTATTTTTTAAATAAATCTAATTACTCAAAATTTATTTGATTAAAACAAAATATTTGCGATTATCTACCTTTAAGCGTCTATTGTTTTTTACGGTAATTTAAAAAGTAATCCGTGTGGCTTATTTCGTTGTCTTTCTTAGGTATTACTTGGATTGAGTAACCACTATAACAGTCGCCGAAATTGTGTTGAACCCACGAACTAGGTGGCGCAAAGCTCATGAAATTACGATAGTCAAAATTATTACATTTATTAAACCCTATCTGGTGTAAATCGCCTTTTTCCACGTGTATAAACTTACTTTTAATATCGTAAAATTTAATATAATCGTTAACAAAGTTTATAGTTTTGTCGTTTAATTGAAGTGGCAAACCTTTAAACATCTGTTTAGCGTCTTTTCCGTGTGTTAATATAAAACAATGGTCGCCATAAAATCTATGCTCCATAAACCTAGATAACGTTTCAACTTTTACAACATCTTCACTATAAAGTAAGTTAATTATTTTTTTAACGGTTAAATTAATAGTATGCCCGAAGTCACCCGAATGATTGTCGTTTATAACCTTTCTTAATATTATTTTTTTAGACACTTTAGATTCTATTAAACTACGGATAAAAGACACTTTAACATCTACACAAGTTTCAAAAACTTCGGCGTTTGTCATATTTTGAGGTAATTCGTGTCCGCCCCTAGTCGTAAAACCATTCCATCCGTCCTGTTCATCTCCTAAGTTATCCAACAAAAGCAAATCAAAAACACCGTGCGTATTATATTCTTTTATTACACTTTGAAAAACTTTATTGTAAGACTTTTTATACACTTCTGCGTTGTATTCGTACTTAAAAAGTCCGTTGCCTTTTGGGTTCGGTTCTAATCCGACGTGGTCGTCACTCGTAGTAACTTTTAACGCCTTTTTATTGGTTTTTAGATTATCTCTATTGATTAGATTTTTAACACCCTTATTTCTCTTAAAAACAGATTCTATTGTTTTTTCAATTGTTGCTATTGCGTTTCCTGAATCTAAGTCCTCATTTTCTTTAAACGAGATATTATAAGTAGGAACTTTAGTATGTGTGCATAAACGCCAGTTCTTAATATCGCCACGGTTTAAACCATGAAAAGAACAAAACTCGTCTATTGTCATTATTTTACCATCCTCAGTCCATGCGGTAAGATCAAACGGAGTTTCTTTCATTCCGTTTGTTCTTATATCAATTACTTTTTTATAATCTTCATCGCTGATAACGTAGCGACTTTTTTTCTTACCCTTTTGCGGCGTGTTTATTTCTTTAATGCCTAAAAATTGAGCTTCACTTGCGTACAAATAACGTCTTTTTTTCATGTTAGTTTTATTTATTTAATTTTAGTAACTTTTGTATTCTTTCAATTTCTTTGCTTATTCTTGCTAATTTACCGAACCCGTAAATATTAACAACGGATTCATAATATTTTTCTAATTTCTTTAAATATTTGTAATTGTAATGATAATCTCCTACTGTCATATTAATTTTTATTTATTAGTTTTAACTCTTTTTCGCTTTCTTTAATCCATAGGTCTATAACTACTTTGCTCTTTTTTAAGTCATTTAAAAACTCTCCTTTTCTTTCTGAGCGCTCTAATCTTTTTACGATATCAAACAAATAAGGATTCCATTTTCTAGTTAACGCTACTTTGTAAAGTGTGCTAATTTCATTATTGTAGTGCTTAGGTGTTTCCATTTAGTTTTATTTTTAATCTTTTTAAATACGATAATTCTTTATATATTAAAATGTCGTTTAATTCTATTAATATTTTATTTTTTTCTAATTCTAAATCTTTCGTTTTAACTATATTAACAACGCTTTTTTGCAATTCTTTTACGTCTTCTCTTATATATTTATCTACATCTATTAAATCTTTTGCTTTCTTTTTCCCATATAAAACGGTAGCATGGTCTTTGCATTTTCCGTTATCACCCTTAAATAACCGACCTATATCATACGTAGTTACTTTTAAATTTTCATACATTAGATACATTGCTATTTGTCTAGGAGCTGAAACACTTCTTAAACGTGTGTTAATTGTGCAATCAACTTTATAGTAATCGTTTACTAATTCTATTATACTTTTACACTTCTTAATGTTACTTATTAATTCTATTTGTTTTTTATTCATTTTAGTATTTTTTTTATTCTGTTAAAAAGTCAATTTCTGAGTCATCATTTTTGTACTTCTTGTAGTCTAGTTCAACTTTAACACTTCTTATTATAGCCGATGCTGTAGCTGTATAAGTGCTTAAATTGTTTAACTCTTTATCTTCTTTAGATTCATTGTACTTTTTTAGTAAGTCTTCTCTTAGCTCTTTAATGTTTTTAATGTCTTGCATAATCTTTTGTTTATTAATATTTGTTTTTTACACTCTATTAGTTTAGGAAACTTTTTTATATCTTCAGTAGTTAAATCGGTATGCCTTTTCAAAGATGCGATTATATAAAACTCTGAAAGCTCTTTAACGTGTTTATTAGCTCTTTCCCTTGCTTTTATAGCGTACTTTTTTTGATTTTCTTTTTGTTTATTTTTGTAATCTATGTCTAAAAGGTATCTTAATGCTCTTTTTTCATTTTTGCAATAATTACATATACCTTGAATTCCGTTTTTATTCCTTTTGTCTTTTCCGTAACATTCTGAACCCTTTATTTTTTTACATGAATTACATTCTTTCATATTTTTAGTCTTTTTTGTTTATTAAACTGTCTATATTAGGAAACTCTACTAAAACACCCCTATCACCGAAGAACTTAATTACAACGTCTGTAATTTCGTTTATCTGCTTAGTATCTATCTTTGTAGTGCTTTTTACATCAAATAAAGCTATTTGTATAGGTCTCCAAAAAAACTCCTTAACAATGTGCGGCGTATATCTAGTTTGTAAATCACGACCGCTAACACCTGAGTAACAAAATTCAATACCCATTTCGTTAAGCTCGTAAGATATAATTGTAAAAAACACGTGCAAAGCTTGGTTTTGTTTTTGGCTTCTAGTTATTTTAACTTCCTTTAACTCGACTTTCTTACCAAGCCTTAATACTTGTTCGCAAAACTTTTTAAATTTTGATATATCTGTTTCTGATTGCAAGTCATACTTCATTTACTTATGATTAGAGTTTATATATAAATCCCTTTCTTTTTGAGCGGTTTTAACGTGCTTAACTAACTTTTTAAAAACCTCATCTTCTTCGTAAAGTTTAGATGTGTCTGGAATTACTTTGTAATCAATCATCTCTGTTAATCCAATAAGTGTATTTTCCATTACAACCACATCACTACCTTTAACCTTAAAAGTAGTGTTAATGGTATATGTTCTCTCCTTTTGATTTATTAATTCGTTGCTATTAACACCCATTCTATAAGTTTTTTAATTCTATTAATAGTTTTCTTTGTTCGTCAGTCATTTTACAGTTTTCTAAAAAGTAATTAATATGGTCTTTATTTTTAGATTCTTTAACTGATTCTATTTGCGAAACAGTAACCTCTTTTTTAATTGGTTCTGTTGGCTTTGCTGGTGCTACTTGCTTTTTTGGTTGATTGCTATTTCCATCAGCGTCAACGTCTGTAACTATTCCCAACATACTAGACAGTGCGTATCTTCTTATGTAAGTTATTGCACTACCTAACACTTGAAATTCATTCATTTTAGCAAGTGTAACGCCTTGTATTATATCCGTAGTACTTTCTATTGTTTCGCCACTTTCTAAATGAAATAGAACAGTTTTAATCGTTTGTGATTCTATTAATTGAGTAAAACCTAATCCGTGTTTTTGTAAAATAGGGTTTATAACCTCAAAAATAGCTGGCAAATCTGCATAACTGTAACCGTAGCCTTTTGTACCTTTGTGAATAGTAGGGCATTCTTGTTGAAATCCTGCTAATGATTTATATATGTTTTTCATGTTCTTAGTTTTATATGTTTTTGTTAATATCGTTGTACCATCCTATTTTCTCAATCAATCTATAAAGCTCTATTGATGTTTTAGCTCTTATGTTTTCAAGTTCTTGCGGTTCGCTTTCTTTCCAATCATAAGGCGTAAAACTGTAAAGTGTAGCAGTAAAATAACCGTCTTTAAAGTTAATTTCTATTCTTTTATTCATCTTGTTTGTTTTTTACGACAAAATCAGTAACAGGAACACCTAATATTCTACTGGCTTTAAATAAAATCTCAATGTTTAAAGGTGTTTTTGTCTTTAGGTTTGTGATTGTTTGAGCGGAACAACCTAACATCTCTGCTATTACTTGGTTATTCATTCTTTTATTCGGGTTATTTTCTTTGTACTTTTGATACCCTTTTTTTAAATCTACTGAAAATTCTTTACTCATATATTTATTTTTAAATGTTAGATGCTTTGTGACAATCTCTGCTGCAATACCCCTCGTGACTTATTAATGTATCACATTCGTAGCAGTTAAACTCGTTATCTTCTTGACTTAAATAGTCGTTTAATTGTGTGTTTAAGTGGCTCATTTTTTAGTTGTTTATAGTTACTTCTGAACATCCTTTTATTAACGTGATAAAATTTAAACCGTCGTACTTTTTAATAGTGTAACCGTCGTTAAATAGACTCTTAATTAATTTAGTTTGTTTGATTGTAAAGTTTTCTACTAATATCATTTTTTTTTAGTTTTTTAGTTTTTATAAATTGCTTTTGCATCCTCACACGCTCGCTGATAAGCATTGTTACTTATTTTACCTACAACCTTAAGAAGTTCTAAAAATAAATCATTGTCTTTAACTTGTAGAATTAAATCGTGAAACTCCTTTGATAGCTGTACATCTTCTTTTTTTAATGCTTTTAAATCTTTCATTTTTATAGTTTTTGTTTTAATTATATAGCAAATATACAATATATTTTTTAATATAAAACTATTTAGAGCAAAAAAAACCCCCTTAAATTAATAAGGAGGAAAAACTGCTATGAAAAAATGAACATGAAAAAGTATGTTTAAACTTATTATATTCTGTAAAAGTTATATTAACTACGTATAACTATTGCAAATGTAACTAATATTTTTCAAATAAACTGAATTTAAAATCTAAAATTATTCCTTTATCGTTTAATCCTAATGAATAGACGTGACCTTTACGTGTTTGTACGCCTATGTTTGCGTGTGAGCTTTCAGACAATGTAAAACCTGCTAAAACCCTGTACCTTGGCGTTACGTACTTAGTTATTTCGTTGTATCTAATCTCTTGCCTATGTTTGGTATATTTAAAGGTTAAGCTATCTAAAGTACCAGTGGTTACCGCCGTTATTTCAGCATCCAAAATACTATCTTTAAACACCTCTTTATATTTACGTTTGGTTTTAGACTGTAATAACTCTCGTAAAATCGTAACACTATCGGCTTTTTTACCATATTTAATAGCTAAATCTTTGAATAGTTTTTTATACTTTATATTTTTATCTATATATATAGGAACTAAACTATCTTTTACGACTGTTTTAGTAATTGGCGGTATAATCTTAACGACCTCAACTGTATCGATTCTTAAAACGTTTGTTTTCGTGTTGAAAAATGTTTGTTTAATGTTAAATATAAGCAGTAATATAATCACCGTATAAACTATGTATTTAATGTATTTCATGTTAATTATAATTTAAGTATTGTTTAGGGTCTACTAAAACACCGTTTTTCCAAACCTGTATATGTATATGGTTTTTCATTTTCTTACCGTCTTTTCTTTTGCTGTTATGGTAATTTGCAATATCTAAAGCGTAACCAACTCTTTCTCCTTCGCAAACATACTGACCTACTTTTAAATTAGCGTGTTCTACATACATTAACCACACCTTGAAAATATCATTGGTAACTTCTACGTATCTAAATTGCAATGCGTTTGCATACGCATATCCTATTTTAGTTAAATTTCCGTTAATCATAGATACAACGCTTTCACCTTTTACCGATAAAACATCATGACCTTTGTGTTTTCTTTGACCTCTTTTAGCCCCAAAATGACCGAATCCAGTAGGGTCGTTACCTCTGTCTATTATTTTAATTAATGGGTTTTTCATTTTTACATATCGTTTTTAAACAACTTATCTATTTCGTTTGTCATATCTTTTCTATTCAAATACATCTCCCTTATCTGTATCTCTAAATCTAACTTACGCTCTTCCTTAGCGTTCTTTTTCTTCATAAGCCTATAACGTAATACCCAAAATAATATAACAACAACTGAAACAGCTAAAGAACCTACCTTGTCTATAGTCATTAACTCTTTAATTGAGTAAGTAGCGACAGTTAAAGTTGCATCAAACATTGTAAAACCTGTTATTACCACAAAAACACCGTCTATTAATTGCCACCAACTATTCGCTACTCTCATCATTTCTTTAAAACCTTATATATAGAAAAAGCAATTAAGGTTATTACAATTTTTATCTCCGAAAACCCGATATGTGATATTAATAAGTAATGTGTTAAATCAGCAATGGACAGCATAAAAATAAACACTTTTAAATCCTTTTTAACCCCTAAAGGAAATAGAATCAAATAAGCGTATATAACATATATAACGTGCTTACATAGGTACATAACAGCGTAATCAATTCGCCTTGTGTAATCTATTAACAAATACCAATCAACACGTGTATCATCCCCTCGGTAATACACGTGCAATTGACTTAATATAATTACAGATAACAGTATGTAGTTCTTAAAACTACGCATCTGCTTCTTCGTCGTCTTCAATAGGTGTCTCACCTCCTGTATTCATTTTAAACACCCTGCTCTTAGCCCCTAAGAACTTTATACGGATATCGTCAAATAAATCAAGTAAAAGCATAGGTTTAAATATAAACATCCCGAAGAAAACGGTTAACGCCCCTTCTGAAAATGTAAGTTCTAAATTACCTATAAAATACTTGTATAATTGATTTGCAATACCTAGCATTCCTACTACTAAAAAAAATACGAATGAAATTTTTAATCTTGTTTGTTTAGTCATTATTTCTATTATTAATTAATGTAAAGATATTAAATTTTTTATTATTTAGCGTCTATTGTTTATATGTGTTTAAATTTCTGTATATTCTAAAAATTGGTAATCACTTCCATCAAATTCGCCACTCGACGGGTTATATGTTCCGAAGTTATTTAAATTACCTCCTAAAAACTTGGCATTACTTATAAATAAATTATATCCGTTGCTTCTTATTACTGCATTTGCTATGAAGTCATTTACCTGAAGATTAACACCTGTATTTTTAACCGAACCGTTATAACCTTTTATAAATCTAAAAATAGTATCGTTAATAGTTATAAAATTACCTCCTGTAGATATTAGTATTCTTTCTAGTCTATCTGTTGATGGGTTATAAACTATATTAAATTCCGTTCCGCTTGGGTTCACTAAAACAGGTAATTCGTCTCCCTCTCTTGAGTTATTTAAATACGATAAAATTCTTTCTTCTGTTGTTGCCATTATACTATTTTGTTAAAAGAAGTCCTTTACCACTTCCGCTTATTTTTATAGGTGTTCCAGTTGGTAATACAATACTACCGTCGCTCGATATGTTAGTAAATGCGTAATCACTTCTAACAAATTGAATTGTCGTCTTATAAACATTGCTCGTACCTATTCTTTCTACTTCTAGTTCGCTGTTTTTCAATAAAGATAAACCGTTAAGAAAAAGCCTATCGTTTGAAACAGCTAAACCCATTTTACGAACCATTCCCAGAGGCACATTTCTGCATTCTAAAGAGTATAAATCTCTATATGTACTTTCTATATTAACAGCGTTTGTATCTGTTAAATAAACATCTTGTGTATCGTTAGGTAAGTAAGTTAAACTAATGTCATAAGGTATTCTAATCTTATTAATTATACCGGTAGAATAATTAGTTTCGTTGTTTTCGCTATTGTAATACTGTAGTAAATATGTTCTAAATTGAACGTCTGAAACATTAAACCATTCAGAAATAAAGTTTACACTATCATAGTTTAAATCATTAGCTGAATAAGTTATATAATAATCGCCCTCTAAAGTGCTTAAATCTAAACTAAACTCGTAAACCTCATAATCTAAAACATCATAAACCGAAGTACCTCTAACTGTTTGGTTTAATTCTATAGGGAAACCAGCTACAGTAGATTCAATTACTAAAGTTTCAATACCATCGTAATAATCTATATTAGTGACCTTATACCATCCTGCGCCCTCTATTTGTATATAGTCCTCTACATTCATAAAATCAGGCAAATCAGAACCTAAGTTATAACTACCGTTTACCGTTAGTGTATCAGGATTATAAGTATTACCTACTTTATACTGAACGCCGACAAATGAACTACCTAAATAGTTCACTGGCAAAAGTGATACATCTCTAACATCTGTTATATTAAAGTTTTCAGTTTTTTGTTCTGGTATTATTTCAGATTCGTTACCATCGCAATCAACTAAATTTATTAATACGTTCGAGTAATTACTCTTATATTGCTGGGTTATTATTCCGTCCTTTTTTTGGAATAATTGCTTAAAATTCTTTCTATTTATATCGCTTTCTTCTTCATAGCTTAAAGTGTTAGTAGGGTTTTTAAAAATAGAAACCTCATCTATAACCTCTCTTTTTACCGTTATTAAACTATTTTGTTCTGAAACCTCAAAAAAAGCATCTCTATCGAAGAAATTAGGAGTAAATTCCTCTATTTCAAAATCTAAAGAAGTGCTACATCCTAAAGAATCTTTTATGTAAATAGTGTAACTACCTTCATCTAGTCCGCTAAAAGAACTCGAATTATAATAATTTACATCGTCTAATGAATACTGATAATTAAAATCTGCGGTTTTGCCATTTAACAAAGAAACATTAACAGCGCCTCCAGATGGATTATTGAAAACATCTAATTTAAAAGCTGCTGAGTTGGTAATAGGTACGTAAATACTATCAGAATCGATACTTACTCCATCATTAACAGATATAAGTATATTATCTATACTATCTCTTGAAATACCTGTAATTGTAAAGGGATTGGTATTAACCGCTTGCACAACTGGTTTGGTTATCTCAGTAGCTTGTATATTAGTTGTTATTGTTAAATCAAATAAACCGCATGGATTAGAACCGTTCTCAGACAAAGAAATGTTATCTATTCTTAATACATCAATAACAGGTGTGTTATCTATAGTAGTTGTTATATCACCCGACGTGTTATTTTGAACTACAGTAAATTCACTATTACCTATTTGGTCTAATACTTCAATTTCATAAGTCACGTAGTTAGACGTGACCTTATACCTGCCAGTAGCGTTATAATTATTATTAATTAAATTAACTACATTAGATACATCCTGTGTTTTGTCACCGGTAACTGGTATCGAAAACGAAGTAGTGTCAAATTGTATGTCTATTAATACTGACGGCGTATTGCTATCCTGTATCTGCAATATATCGCCTACTGATGCGGGTGAATTAAATTTTATTATTATAGTACTACTCATCTATATTGCTTTTAATAACTTCCATTTACCTTGCTTATTAGGTTTTAAGTCAAATAAATAACCGTACTCTTTTCTGTTAAACTCATTAATAAACGATATTTTAAAGTACGTGTTAGGTATGTTTCTGTCGTTTACATCTGTAAAACCATTAATTTGTTCTAATAAATCAAAAGTTAACGGATATTCGAACTCTATCCACTCATTTACAAATATAGCATTTTCTAGTGTATTTATTTGATAGTTTCCGTTCTCTTTTTTTTGTTCTTCTCCTACTTTTTTTGTGATTAGTTCGCTATTACCTCTTGTATTTGAATATCTTATGTATTTATCCGTAAACTTAGTAAACGCAGAATTTAAAAACCAAAAATGTCGGCTCATGTTTCTAAATGGTGTTATCCTTAATCCTGTAACGGTATCAGGACTAAACACGTTCTTAGGCGCTTCTTCATAGTCGTCTTGCCAAGTTCTCTCTTCAAATACACTTGTTCCCGATTCTTTTAAATCTAAATTAAATATAGTTTTATCCGTTCGGTAATCGCTAGTTGGGTTCTCAACTATATTTTGTCTATACGTCAACTCTTTACCCTCGCTATCTGCTCGATAAGGACTTTCTATTGAATAATCTTTTACTTCTCTTGTTATTGGCGTTGTATATTCGTTAATCGTGTTAAACTCGTTTAAACCGTTTACCTCTTCGTATAAGTTGTCGCCGCTTGGCTTTCTATAACCCGATTTAATAGTAGAGTAAGCGAACTCTAACGCTGGCGTTCGCTTAACTTTGTTAACTTGCTCTTTTATCTCTATAATAGTTTGAGAGCGGAAAAAGTGCCTTAAAGGCTCATGTACTAAAGTTTCTTTTCCGTTAATTACCTCAACATTATAACCCATATTAAACAATGAATTACTATTGTCTAAAAACTCTTTTAAACTTGTAGTTATATCTAAATCTTCAAATCCACGTATTAATTTACCCGTTGTTATTGCGGTATTCTTAAACTCCGAACTTTCGAAAAACTCGCTTTTATAAGTATCTTTATCTCCATTTATAAGCCCCATTAAAGTACGCCCTACTTCGTTATTTCTAACACATTTAACACGCCTGTTAATGTCGTTTCTTTCGCTTTGTTCCTTTATGTTTACGGAACATTCCAAGTTGTTTACGTCTAAAAAAGCAGCGGCAGCTAGATTAGGTTTTAGTATAGACCACTCTAAAGATAAACTTTCGTCTTTAAGTATATTAAATGAGTTATTCAAGTAAGTTTCGCTCACAAATTCTGTTCTCGAAAAATCATTTATATTTACATATCTCTTGAGCGGTATTTTATTCTTTACATTTAAAGAGTCACCGCCCTCGTAAATTACCAAATCTAAAGATATATATTGCGCTCCGCTTATTGTTTTTATCTTAACGAAAGAGCTGTATTTTATATTTAAACTTACTATTTTATCTCTATCGCTAATATAATAAAAACAAGCTGCTGCTAATCCACTATTTAAATCTTCGCTTTTTTGATTCGCTAACGAACTAACAAAGCTATCATCACTTTCGTAAACAACGGACAAAGGTATATTTATAGTTCTCTGTGTTTCAAATTGAATTACTTTTAATTGATCCAGATTTCTTTCGTCTTCTGATGTTTCTGATAAGCTCTGTAAATCTAAAGACCTATTAACACCTGCAAATTCATTAACAACTAACGGAGGAATAGTAACACCGTCTATACTTTCGGTTCTGTTTAACTCAAACTTATCATTTTGTTTAGCTTTGACCAACGCTGTTAATGTCCCGCTTTCAAAAGGTATATTAACTATGTTTTTTTCTGATGAGTACTTGCTAAAATTAAAGTCCCCAACGCTATAAATATAAGGTACGTCTGTTTTAGGGTTAAAGCGATATTCGTACATCTTAACACGTGCCTCAATACTCATTAGGTTATAAGCGTCTATTAAAAATCTTGCTCCCGCTCCTGTAAACTCTAATTTTTTAGATAGTTCCGTAGTGATACTAAAGTTCTTTGTGCTCTTTTTTATAGTTCGTTCGCTGTCCTCCCAGTTCTTAGGCTCGTTGTTAGTACCCGTTCCATCGAGTACTAACTCCTGCTTACTGTCTATGTTTACTAACTTATATAATCTCTGTTGATATGCCATCCTATAAAGTATCGTTTATTCTACCTAAAAAACTAAGGTCGTCAGCTAAAGTAATATTTTGATTAACATTAAACTTTGTCTTTTGTGATTTAATAGCCTTTACAATCCTATCTGTATTATAATTATTGTTATCCGCCGACTTCTTATTCTCTAATTTATTAGCTAAAAAGTTATTATTTTGCATTGATGCTAAGATACTATGATTTTCTAAGTTTTTTATTAAATCTTCATCACTTTGATTATTAAAATACGCTTCTGCGTCTTTGTGAATTATATCTCCTTTTTTACCGTCTACTATTGCGTTCTTTTTGTCAGTCATTAACAACTTGCCGTCACGCTCTACAAGCTCTAGTCGTCCGCTGCTATGGTCGTTAATCATCATCTTACCGTCGTGGTCCATAACACCACCTTCTGCAAATTTAGGCGTCGGTTGTGCTGCTACTATTGCTAATTGCGCCGCACCAATTGCACCCGCTTGTATTTGAAATGGTAAAGCTGCAACACCTAATTGCGCACCTATCTTTACAATAGATAAAGCTGTATCTGCTATTATTTCACCAATTCTAAACAACTTATTAATTTGAAACTGCTTCTCTTTCTCTTTGGCTTGCTTCTTTTTTAATTTAGCTTCTTTACGTCGTCTATCCGCTTCTAGTCTATCTCTTTCTTCATTACTTAGGTTTTCGTTATCTAATAAGTTTGCGTAATACTCGTTATTAGCGTCTATATCTTCTTGGTAACTATCTATTTTGCCCTGAAAAAAAGCGTTTGAAACATCGCCAGCTAAACTAAATGAAGAAGATGCTATTTCTGCTAAATCTGTAAAACTCTTTTCGCCACCCTCTGAAATTTTATCAAAGAAGTCTAAAAACTTATCGCCGCTTACTCCTGTAAAATCTTCAATAGTTCCCGCTAAGTCGTTTAAACCCCCTCTTATAATCTCATCTACTTGAGCTTCTGCCGCCCATTTCTCAATTAAAGCAAGGTTTCTTTGTATTTCTTGTACGTCTTGCTCTAGCTTATCCTTATCTATCCCTACTACCTCTATTCCTTTTAACTCTAAAGAATCAGTATCTATTTGGCCAACCTCAGCTTTGTTTAATTCCGTAACTATATCAATTGCTTTTTTTCGAGATTCCGAAACATTATCTATTAATTCGCTTTTTTCTTTTAAAGCCGCCGCCATCCTGCGTTCTGAATCTAACACCTTTTCTATATTCTCGGTGGTCAATTGAGATAGTCTAGTTCCTATATTAAACGCCTTGTCTTCTTCGATACCCCTTTCTTTCATCAACTTGTTAATCTCCTTTAAAGAGTCTGCGCGTTTTTTTTCTTCGTTGTTCTCTTTAGCTCTTTGCTCAACTACTTTACCTAATCCAGTAAGGACTAAACCAGAATTAACAATAAACTGAAACAGTCCGTCGCTCGCGTCGCTTATTTCTGTTGCCGCATCCGCAATAGATAAACCTAAATCATAAAAAGAGTTACTTAATTTACCTAAAAAACCACTACCAGCACTTAACTTAAAGTTTTCAAAAGCTACATTGAACTTAACCTGTGAACTCGTTGCGTCGTCTAATATACCTCCCGCTTCTGCTATCTCTGTACGTGCTATATTTGCAACCGCGCTAACAAAGTCTGGAGCTTTTTCTAGTTCGCTGTTTAAATCTTTAACAGATATACCTAAGTTATCAATTCTTAGTTTAGATTCTTTTGCTAAACCCTCTACTAAAGAATCTCTTAAACTATCTACACTTTTACCAGTCTGTGCAGCTCTAACAGCTAAGAACTCAAATAATACATCCGTTTGTTCTAACGATATATTAAAGTTTTTAAACTCATTTAATGATTTCTTTATATCTAAGTCAGACAAAGCCCCTCTAGTAGATTCTTTAATACGCTCAAAGGCGTTAACACCTTCAAATCCTAAATCTTTAAAAGCAAATTCAACACCTTTTGCATCTCTTGCAAGTTGTACCGCTTCTGACGCAAAATCAAAAGATAATCTTAATCCCTCTACAACTCCGAACGCACCAATTAAACCAGTAGCTAAGCTTTTGATACTACCTAACATTTTAGGGTAATTACCTACATTTTCCTGAAACCTACCTACGCTTGTCTTGGCTTTCTTAATTGCTTTGTCGTACCTATCAAAATCTTTAGTACTTTGCTTTAGTTCTTTTTGCTCTTTGTCAGATAGTTTATTCCCTAACTCTCTTTTTACGTTTAAATCTTGTATTGAACGAGCTAATTTATTTCGTTGCGTTGTCGCCTTTTGCAACTCAGTAGAATAACGGCTGCTTATTATAACAGCTTCTTTTACGAGTTTATTTTGTTGTTGTAGTTCAAGCCTACTTTTAATATATGCTTTGTTCGTGCTTTCTATTGCTAGCTTCTGTTTAGCTTGTGTGTTAATTAGGTTTTTCTCTAAACTATCCTGCTGCTTATATAAGGCGTTTATAGTTTCTATATTGCCGCTCGTTTGCTTTAAAGCTGAATTAACTCCTGACGGTGTTTTTATCTTACTAAAACCGTCTGAAACAGCACGTGTGTTTTTTGATATCGTTAATATCTTATTGTTAATCTCATTTAGTTGCCCTGTAAAGACGTCTATTTCTTTTTGCAGTTGCTTTACTGCATCTATGCTATTTGCCATTGTTATCCTTACTTAATTGTTTAACTTCATCCCAATACGCTAACCACTCTATAACGCTTGTATTCATTATATTAACGTCTATTCCTAATGCCTTATGCAACTTTACTTTTTGCGATTGTAAAGAAATACTATCACTCGGTTTGTCTTTAATCTCGTTAAACTCGTCTAACTTTATATTTAGTTTGTTTTTAGAGTTGTTTAGTATCTTTATACACTTTTCTATTTCCTTTTCTAAGTTGTTTTTAACGTTTATTTTTAACCCCCATTCTTTAAGCTCTTTTATTTCTTCAATACACTTATTTAAAGGTGTTTTCATTATGGTCTTAATTAATAAAGGTGCTATCATATCTCTATTTTTTAGCCATTCAATCTCACCTATCAACTTATAATATCTTAATGTAGTGTTTGAACTGGTTAACTCGCAATAGTTATCATAAAGCAAACCCCAAGTATCAATTAAATCACTATTAACACTCCCTTTTTTATTTTCGTACATATAGTTTAGTTTACCCTCCGCACACTTCATAAAGTTGTATATCGGAATAGTATCTAAATCTGTGTAAATGTTTTTGTGCTTAGTAGCCATTTAATTAAGTTCTTTAAAAATATATCTTCGTTTACTATCTCGTTATTCTTTACCGTTAACTGAAAAATGCTTTTTTTATACTTCTCTATTAACTTAGGTGTTTTGCTATCTGTAGAAAATATATCTATAGTGTCATCGTCTATAAATTTAAGTTTAAAGAAAGCGAAAAAACTACCAGTATCTAATAATGTCGTTCGGTCTGTTGGTTGATTCTTTATAAACTTTTCCGCCTTTGTGTAATTAGTGTATTCTTTAAGTTTTTCTCCATCTCCGTTTATACCTTTCTCATACAATTGCTTTATACGAACATAGTCAAGTATTTCTTTTTTCCATTTATTAGCGATAAGTTCCGCTTGCTTTGGGACTTCCTTTCGCAAACTTTCTAACTCTTTTATTTTACTTTTTATATTCATATTTTTATAAAAAACCCCCACCTCTAATAGTAGGTGAGGGCAAAACTTAACTAATATTAAATTCTATTATACTACTGTAATTTTAGTATCTTTAGAAGTGTATAATGCATCTCCTAAAACCTCTCTAACTCCATTAATTGAAACCGTTACAATGTCGTTTGATGCTAATGCAGCGGTAGTAATTGTGTAAACTCCTGCCGATTCTACTGCAACTGCAGCAGCTTCTGCAACACCGTTAACAAGTACTAAGAAGTCGCCAGACTCAGTTAATCCTATTATATCTCCTTTCTGACCTCTGTTGTAAACAACTTTTAAAGCTATTGAAGTATCGGTGTCAGATGGAACAGCGTCAAAAGATACGCTAGCTTCTACAACTGGTGCAATCTCTCTAGTTTCTTTATCTAATAAATCCGCATCAATTACTACTGGTTCGTCGTCAAACTCTGACTTTTCAGCAAATTGAATGTCTAAATACTGAGCTTGTTTATTAGTTCCGTTTAAGAAAGTTTGCATACCTCTTGTAATGTGAGCTACTTCGAAACCTCTAGACTTGCTACCTGTAGTACCCTCAGTTCTAAAGATTGAACCTCTACTATCTACTAACTCAACTCTTTTGTGATATTCGCCCTCTAAAGTTCCCATTTGTTTATTGAACCAAACATCGTGATTAAATGTAGCTCTAAACTTGTAGATACCTTCAATTGCTAAACTTTCAAATCCTTTTGAACTCGTTGCATATTGGTTGTCTGAACTTTGCGACTCAAACAAATCAATTCTTTGTAAGATGTTTAGTTTTCCCTCGGCTTGTAACTCTTTTAAGTAAGAAGCATCAAACTCTCTCGTGTCATCGTATTCGAAGTCAGACGGTGTGATTCTAATTTCTACAACGTCTTTCATTAAAGGTGCGCATCCTTTTGTGATGTTGAAACCCGCAAATAACGAATCTCCGCAAACGCCCTTATTTTTTAATTCTAGTCCTGTCATTATCTTATGATATTTAATTCTTTATATAATTCTATTAATCTTAAAGGCACTAATATTTTTTCGCCTTTCTTGTATTTCTTTTTATACGTACCGTCATTATTAACACCGATATTAGTGTCTTTGATACATATAAAGTATCTCTTTTTTATGCGTCCCATGATATTGGTTTAAAACATTCGTTATTAAATTCTATTTCTATTTCTAATCTAGTAGCGTCCCATAAATCTATTGTACCGTTATCTTCTTCATCTGAATAGTTAGGCTGTTTAAACTGAGTTATATCCGTCGGATCAACTAACCTAACGTTACTACTCCTGTCTATAGACCCCTTTACGTACTCGGCTAAAGGGTTTAAAGTATTGTCGTAACTACCGACGTATCTCTCAGCGTTATAAAGCTCTACGTTCGTTTCTAAAGTAGCAATTATAAACACACATCGACGGGTTATAGTATTCGCCCTTCTATTTTCCACTTCTTCACTTGGTAACAACCAAATAAGCGGATAACAGTTGCTTTGATACCCTTTAATGTATTTATCTAATGCTAATTTATCGCCCCAACTAAAGAACGGCTTAACCTTTACATTACTATTATGTAGCAATACATCAGGCAAAGAATCAAATATTTCCCTTAGTTTATGTTCTGTTACTATCATATACCGAATGAATTAATAGTTTCAAATCTTTTAAACTCGTATCCCTCGTAGTCTGCTGCGTTATCTCTTAAAAAAGTTTCTAACGTTACTACTCCGTTATCGTTGCTTCCTGCATAATCAACACCAATCAAACCCGTAGAACTCATGTAATAACACGGCTCTAAATCTTCATAGTTATCTTGGTATTTATTTAAAAAAGCGTAATAACAATCCATTAACTTGCTAGACGGATCAACTCTATAAGCGTTTTTATCCTTGGTTTGAATAACACCGCTAGTCGAGTAATAGTTATTATCATTCTTTATATACTCGCAAAATACAAAGTAAGCGACTAAACTATCTTTAGAGTAACCTCGTAAACCGTCAAAGATATACTTTTCACCGTCTTTTGTATATGTAGTTCCCTCAACTAAATTTAACCATTTAACATCTGCGTTCTGCAAATCTTGAATAGCTAATTCAAACTCATTATACAAATCTACGTTTAAGAAACTGAGTAATAACAGACGCTCATTAATATCAATGAAGTGCTCTAATTTACTAACTGTATTGTTAGTTGGAACGCCTTGAACTGGTGTACCTGTTACCTTTACATCGGGTATAAACTTGATACCTGTCTGATAATATGTAGCGTCTGTTATTCTCATTATTTCTTAACTTTCTTCTTATTGTGTGTGTATGGTTTAACTACTTTACTACAAGCTTTGCCTGTAGAGGGATGCATATCTAATACATCCCCTTTTTTATAGTTCCCCCACTTATCTACAGTTACTTGAAAATCCATTAAACTGTAGCTATAGCTGTTTTAATTGTAGCTATGTCATCATAGATAAACGCCTGCTCGTCTAATTTCTTTACAAATGCATGGAATCTTGACTCCGCTAATATTACAAACTGGTTTTTGATAAAATCATCATTTACCCAACCTATCTGTACATTATACCCTACATAGTCTGTTGTATTATATTTAGCCATATCAGCTACAAAAATCTTACCTGCTGGAATAGTTTCTTCTGGCACAATTCTAACACCTCCTATAACCACTTCATTATTTAATGATGCTGTAGGAAATAAAGGTAATCCGTTACCATCCTTAGCAGAAACTAATTGAATAAAGAAGTCAATAGGGTTAATCATTACTAAGTTAGCCAAATAAGGAACTTCGTCTTGATAGTTGTGTGTAGTCGCTATATCTGTTACAGAAGCGTTTACTACATCCATAAAGTTAGGATTAACAACAGCATTAGCCATTGAACCAGCAACAAAAGTCCTACCATATACAGTAGCTCCTTTAGGATTAGGGCTGATTCCGTCCCCAAATAAAATACCTTTAGACTTCTTTAAATCGTGTTTTTTTCTTAGGAAGTCATTTGCTAAGCTTTGCAATCCTGCTACATCTTGAACAGATTCATCTGTTAACCTTACCCATGCAGCAGATTTAACTGGTTTAGCATAGTTAGTTTCCCAACTAAAGTCAATTTGAGGTTTGATACCACCCTCTAAAAGAAACGCATAATCTCCGTCTTTCGGTACTGCTTCTGTATATGGATAAGCAGATAAATTAGTTGGAATGTTATTTGTTAATTGAGTTACGCTAAAATCTCTTAGATTTACGTTGCTTAAAGGAGCTTGCTGTACACCTGTAATAGATGGTGGTGCTGTATTTGTTCCACTTGCAGTAGTTACGTCACCTACTACCTTAACTTGCATTAAACCTGTTTTAGACTTGTGAACTTCTTTTATTTGCTCGTGATTGTCCTTAATAAACTTACTTACTTTAGTTGCTAAACTCTCAAAATTCATTCCGTTTCCTTTCTCTTTTAATTCTGTGATAGTTTCACCTTGAACACGGTTAACTTCTTTTAAGGCTTCAATATCTGCCTTTGTTGGTAATTCCTTTACAGCTTCTGCAACTTGTTTAGCTGCTTCTTGCTTTACTAACTCCGCTTCGTGGTTTCTCTTTTCCGTTGCGTAAGTGTCTTTTTGTGCTGCATCCATCATTTCGATTTCCGCAATTGTCTTGTAATTAAACATTTTAAATTGATTTTTAAATTAATAAACTATTTACGGAAGTGTCATTTTTGACGGTTTCCTTTTCGTGCTGAGTGTCATTTGACGAGTCAACATTTATTTTACCAGTAGCCGAATTAGAACCGAACGGTACTAAACTACTTTCGTGTATATTTTTAGCCTCTTTCTGAACAAAGAAATACAAAGGCTCTTCTTTAAATTCAGATATGTTTGCTATTTGATCCTTGTATTGGTTGTATGTTTTAAGCTCTTCTTTGTCTTCTTCCGCTTCGCTCTTCATTGCTATTTCCATTTGAACGTATTGCATCTTAACAGAAGCTTGCATTGTTTTACCGCTTTCTAGTGCTGCTTTAATATCTTCACCTATAATAGCAGTCTTTTTAACCTTGTATATTAAAGCTTCGGTGTTGCCATCGTAATCCTTTCCAATAGATTTAAAAGGAATGTCAGCAACGAATATCTCAACATCTTCTGGATACGCTATAACATCTTTAATTGTTAAACTGTGAGTGTCTACTAAATAGTTTTTACCGCTTTGCATCTTTGCCGAACGATTCCAAATACCCCTTACATGCAAGTCATTATGAGAATCTAATACGTTAGTAGTGTTAACAGCAATGTAATAGTAATCATCATCTTTAAACAACTCTTTATTAGCTGCCTTTTCTAATGATTTAAGTTTAACTTGACTATTAGATACTATTTGTTTACTATCGTCAGGATTAACAGCATCATAACCAGTGTAAATGGTTTTCTTTTTGATTCCGATTATCTTATCCTTATTTCCCTTTAAAGCTTTAAAAAGCTCCTCTTTAGTACTAAAGTCTGTATTTAATTCTTTGCAATGAATCATTTTGTAACTGTTTGATTATCTTTTAATATCTCAATCTTCTTTTGTATTGCTTTTACTATCTCGCAATCTGAACACTTCTCAGCTTTCAAAAGAAGTTCTTTTATTATTTCCTTATTGTTGCTCATCTTCTATATTTTTTAAACCGTTATCAATCATATATTGATTGGCTTGTTCTGACGATAATCCGCCTTGTGTTAAGTTTCTAAACGCTTGGCTAATCTTTAAAACTCTATCAATCTTCACATCTTCTACTTTAGCCATTATAGGTAAATGTTCTATGCTTGCTTTAATCTTAACACCAAAATAAGAACTCCATGTGTTAGCAATATCGTTAGCCCTCGCTTGCATAGTTCCTTGCAAGAATCCCAATAACCCTTGGCTTTGATTCTCGAACGTGTCGCCTTGCATATAAGATTTATAAACAGCGTTAGGTACTTGTAACGCTTGAGCCATTAAGTTTGCGTTTAAAGATATTGTTTCTTCAAATCCTAAGTCCTGATGAGGTATGTGCATAGACTTCCAACCCATCTCTTTATTTAATATAACCGTTCTATTACTACCTTTTCTAGCTCCGTACCCTTGGAATTTACGCTCCATATCTTGCTTATCTCCTTTAGCTAAAGGCATAGCCGTATCCATTGAGTTGGATTGTTTTTCTTTAAATATCATTTCTCTACCTATTTGCCCACCCATTATATTCTGAGCGTCTAAAGCTAAAGATATGTTTTCTGTTGATTTTCTTATTGAGTCAACACGGCTTGGTGATGTAAAAGGATTCCCACATAATCCGTTTGATACGTCAAAGAATTGTATTACATCTTTAACTTCCATATTTATATCTGTATCGAAGTCTTTATAATTGAATGAGAATTTACCTAATTCCTTCACGTCTGCACGTTTTTGTATTAAGCTTCTTTTAATATCATTGTCGAAAGTAATATCAGGAGTTGATAAGTTATATAGGTAATCAGTACCTAATCCGCTAGCACCGTAAGGACGTTGGTAAACCCAACCGTAACAAAGTATATACCATTCTAATTGCTTAAGAAAGTCCTGCTTAGATTGGTATGGATTAGGGTTTTCTATTAATGTATTGAATTCGCTATTTTCTACTTTATCGCCTGAATCGTTAACCTCGAAGAAATTGAACTGACTTAAATAGTCGGCTCTTATATTTATTAGAGTTGCTAATACTGGATTAGCTAAAGCAATTTCGATATTTTGTTTAGTGCTAAAAGATGCGCTTAACTTGTTTCTATCGTAGGTTAAAAAATCTCCATTCTTTAAACGCTCCCAACTTATTTTAAAATTACCTATTCTCATATATAAAAAAAGCCTTTATCAGTTACGATAAAGGCAAAGTGTCTGTTATGTTGGTCGCCTATTACCGTTAGATTTAACTCCAACAGTAACAGACTTGACAAATATACAAATTTTATTTATATATTATCTACTTATTTTTTTAATTATCTGATATTATTATACTACTTTCTAAAATAGTTTCTATTACTACTTCATCTATTACCTCTTTACGTCCGCAAACCTTGTAAAGTTCTGTTAATGCGTTTACTAAATCCGTCTTTTCTTTTAAGTTTGTATTTATCTTCATGGTTATTATTTTAGTAGTTCTGATAATTCATCTATAAACACAACACCTATAGCTTCTTTACCCATTGATGTTATTTCTTCGGAGTTCCCCTCCCAATGAATCTCAGGGCTTCCGTATAAGTTGTACGCATCAGGGTACCAAACTTTAATACTGTTTAGTTTTTTTACAATACTATCTAGTAACTCCTCTACTCTGCTAGCATCCTCAGAAGTCATGCCGTCGTATATTGCAGCTTCGTTAACTATTCGTTTAATCTTACCTATTTGCTCCATGTTTTATTTGTTTTGTGTAAATATACAAAATACTTTTAATAAAACCTATCAGGATATTGAGAGCGTAACATTGAAGATAACAAAGCTATACTATCTGGTGCGTCGTCGTGCTTACTCTTATTCTTTGCGTACCTCGTTAACTCAGTCATTGCCTTTGCGTAGTCACTACCTGCTTCTACATCGCTTCTAAAGTGAAAGTTTAATCTTACCGTTTGAGATTCAGCTATTATACGTCCGTGTTTGTTAGTAGTGTTGTTTATACCTCCTACATACGCATTTGTCATCTTAACTAAGTTCTTTAAGAAGATAGCTCCGTGGTTATTAGTTTCAATCAATGTAACATCTAACTTATTATTCTTTATAGCTGATGAGGTTAAAGGCAATGTGTACTCTGTGTTTTCTTTTGTAAATATCCAATCAGTAACAAAGAAGTTATTACCTATCAATACGCCCATAGGAAAAGAAAAGCTATCTGCACCCTCGTCGGCAACATCAATAGCACCACATCTAAACTCTATATTATGAGTATTTAAGGTGTCTAAAGTAAAGTAGTTAATCTTATTAGACGGAAATACTACGTCAGTACTTGGAACTGGGTTTTGCATATACTGAGTTTCAAATACATGAGATGTTGATGCACTGCTTTTTAACTCGTTTACTTTACGCATAGGGTATCGCCATTCCCATAATAGTTTGCCATCTGGGTACATTACTGGCATTATAACAAACCTCGCTAAAGGGTTTTGTTTATCAGTACCATAATTATAATGATTCATTAAAGCGTCTGTAAGGTCTGTTTCTCCTGCTCTCTGTTGTATGTTAGCTAAAGGTGTATCTGTTGAGTTACGACGTGAAAAGATAGTGTTAAACGTTACATCTTTAACAGCGTCGTTATTTGCGTTCTGTGCTGCTGAATCTTTTATTTTATTGGCGTCGTCAATATAAATACCACCCTCAAAGATACCGTTAAATTCAAATGCGCTTTTGTCTTTTAAAAACTCTACTGTACCATCTTCATTTAAGTAGCTATCTCTTTCTGTCATTTCACCCGCTCCGAAACCTGTAATTTGACCGAATATAGAAGCTGTAGTTAATGATCCACCACCTACGAATCCTATTACATCTTTAGAGTTTTGGTCTTTCATTATCTCTAAACCGTACATCCTTTTAAATAGAGGGTGCGTTAATATCCTACGTATATCTGTTGTAGTCTTTTTACGTAGGTTATCCGATGCTGTTATGTATAATGAATTAGAACTATGTCGCATACCTGCTGACCTACAGATACACATCATCATTATAAGTGTCTTAGAGCATCGAGGAGGTATGTTAATGTTAAGTAGTTCAACTTTGTATTCTGAGAAGTCTTGAAAGTGTTGAAACAGTTCTGCGTGATGCCAATTGTATATGAACTTCTTTCTTTCGGTTGCTAAATAAAATAAGCGAGTAAAGTATAATAAACTTCTATCACATTCTGCCCGCATTATTGCTATTTGCTCCCTTGGTATGCTCTCAGGGTTTATAAGCTGCTCTATTGTCATCTACTACATTAAGTCGTTTAGTTTATCGTTAGCAGCTTTAAGTTCTTCGGGTGTTGGCGGTGTTACGTTAGTAACAGTTTGATTAACTTCTGTTTTATCACTTTCGCCAAGTTGCTTCATTCGCCATATACTAGCGGTTGGATTGAAATCACCTTTTAAACCACCTTTATTGATAACGGCTATTATAGTATCGTTAAGTTCTTTTTTTAAATCGTCCAAGTCTTTAAACTTTTCACATAGGTAATAAAAAACACTTCTAGGGTATATAGAGTGCATAACCGCTTCTTGAATAGATAAATACTCTCCTTTCTTTGCGTCTTCTACAATCTGTTTAAATATAGGTAGTTCTTTTTCTAATGTGTATATCTCGTTGTACTTGTTTCCTATTGGTGCTGCCATAATATTGCTTTTAAAATTATCAATGTTAACCCTGGCAATATAGTAAATAGAAAGTCTTTAAACTCTGCCGTACCTGCTTTATCTTCTATGTCTTTTATTTCTTTGTAAGAGCCTGCTATTGCTGGCAGTAAGAAAACAAATACGTTTGTACCCGATGTCTCATCTATAATAAGCCCTAATAAGGCGTAGAAGAAACCCCAAAAAAAGTGTGCTAACTTATCCGCTTTAGGTGTTAATTTAGTTTGTAATCTGATTATTTTTAATATTATTTTATTCATTGTTTATATAATTAAAGTGTTACCCAAACAGTACCGTTGTAGTATCTTATTAAATCTGTTACGCTGTCGTAATAAACCATTCCTTTAACTGGTGAGCTTGGCTGTGTTGTTGGTGTTAGTTGTAATACATCCGTTATTGTCTTAGGTGCTGATGTCGTTACGTTAAACGAAAAATCACCGCTATTGCGTTTAACTTCAAAAATTTCTAAAATACTAGTGGTATTCCCTGATAACATATGGAAAGTATTGGTGCTTCCATTAAGCATAAACCTAAAACCCGCTGCGTCTATACCCCATTTTTTAGTTACATCTTCAATTAATGATATAGAGCCTGAGTTTGTAGATTCCGTCTCAGAACGCCCCACCGCTATACTTGCATCACGAAATAAAACGTCCCCATTCAGATTATTAAAAACCTCTAAATTATCACCTATTTGAGAAATTCTAGAGTATTGACCACTAGAATAGTTTTCTAAGAAATCCCCCCCTCTAAAGTCAATGCTGCCACCATCATTTGACTGATCCCACAAAAAAGCTAGCGCCGAATTTGTTGTCCCTCTACGATTAAATCCTATGTGTGCTGTTGGGTTATCCACTTGTAGCCTAATATTAGTACCTGAAGCGGTGTTATCTTTAGCAGTCATAGTATAATTGCTTCTTACACTACCAGTGTTAATCATCTCCAACGCACCTATTTGATTATCCATTGAAACGTTATTGTATTTTTCCAAGTAAATACCTCCTGTTAAAGTACCTCCTGTCAAAGGTAGGTAATCATTTACATCTTTACCGTCAACTGTTGCGGCATCTACATTTGTTAAACTACTACCATCGCCAATAAACTTATCTGCTGTTAAATCTCCGTTTAGTGTTGCATTACCGCTTTTATATACTGTTAACGCGTCGCTTCTGTTACCTACACTTGTTCCGTTGCCTAAGTTGAATAACCTATCCCCTGAGTCATAACTCGATGTGCTATTAGGTGTGTAATCCGTACCGTACATTCCCATAGCTGACTCCGAATAGGATGGTGCTGTGTTGTAAATCCCTGACACCATAGAATTATTAGAACCCTCGTTATTTTGACCAGAAACTAAAGAGTTTGTACCGCCTGTATTATTCAAACCTGAAACTAAAGAGTAATTATCCCCGGAGTTATACGCTCCTGAAACTAAAGAGTAAATATCTCCTGTGTTAAAATTTCCTGAAACCAAAGAATAACCTAATCCAGAGTTGTCTGCTCCAGATATTAAAGATGCAATACCTCCTTCGTTACCTGCTCCAAAAACTAACGAAAAATTACCACCTGTATTATTTAAACCCGTTACAAAAGAATAATCACCAGTAGCTCCTTTTGTACTGCTTGCGGAATTACTAAAGCTTAAATCAACTGCGTTATCACCTATATCGCCATAATTATCAGGATTACGCCCTTTTATTGCTATACCTGTGTTTCCGCCTTCTGTTATAAACTCTAAAGCTCCTCCGCTTGCTAATTCAGATTTAGGTAAGTAAGTTAGCAACCCGCTTGAATTAATAGTTACTAAGCTATCTAAAGAAGAAGATAACGGTACTTGTTTAACTGTTACCTGCTTATTAAACGTTTTTGTTTGCGCTTGTAATGTTGTTGCAAACACCACAGCGATTAATAATATAATTCTCTTAATGTATTTCATTTGTTTAATGATTTATTTACAAATATACAAAAAAACGCTATAAAATCAATTAAGTTTTATAACGCTTTGTGTTAATGTTTTATTGGTTATCTCTTATTATACCCTCTTTAATTAGTAATGTTTCGGATATCAGGTTTATTAGGTACGCTTCTCCGTATATGCTAATTAACTCTATTAAACTATCTTGATGTTTTAATTCTATTTCTTTATAACTCATATTTAACGCCTTTCTAAAGGACTTTATTAATTACTACATTAAGTTTGATGATGATATTTTTGGCATAAAAATTCCATTGTCATAAGTGTCGTATACTTCTTTAATGTCGTAAAAAGGGTATTCACTTCCCTCATGCTTATCTCTAAATGTTTCAACGGCATTGTTCATATTGTTAGAAATAACAGCACTTTGAATAACATCCCCTACATTATAATCCCAACACTTATTTTTTATTTCTAATGTTATAATAAATATTCTTTTTTTTCTCCTGCTCATTTGTATATGGTTTTTATTATTTTAGTTTTTCTAATTGTTAAGATTTTCATCTAAGAAATATATAGAATCTATATTTAAAGAATTTTCTTCATCAATGCAAAAATGCACAGCCATTGTATTTTCCAAATCTTCTAAAAAGATCATTCCTACTAGATAGCCTTTTAAAACGCTTAACTTATCTATTGAAATCCTTACTATTTTACCAAATTCAGAATCCGTTATTTTATCTTTTACTCTTTTATCACACCATACATTAACTTTTATATTATCTTTTAATAGTGCTATAAATGTTTCTTCACTCTCTTTATTGATACTTAATACTTTACTCATATCTTTTTTTTATTATATGCTTTTAAATACAGTTTTACGGTTTTAACGCTTTTTATACGCTTTTACGTATATCTGCAACACTTATTGTGTTTCTACGTTCTAAAGTCTTTCCTTTTAACGCATCTTCTAATATGTGCCTTAATTGATCCGTTGTGTAGTTATTCCAATGCGATACTACTTCTATTTTATATACTGTTGCCATGTTAATCTTTTACAAATTGTCCTTTTACCATTTTACCTGTTCTTTTTTCTATTATGTTTAAAACGTAATCTAAGCAATCTAACGGTTTTAAATTCTGCATAGTTGCCTGAATCTTAATTGTTACGTCAATGTCTCCGATACCGTCAATTATTTGCTCTATTGTATTAACCTTTACACCTTTGCTATTGGTATAATATTCTAAGTTGTTATTTTGAGCAATTAAAGCTTCTCTTAACTCTAACACCTCCTCAATGGTTTTGTCTAATTGCGCTAATGGAGTTGCCTTATCTAATATACACTTATCTTCTGCAAACTTTATTACTCTTTTGTTTAATGATTTGTATCTGCTCATTTTATTTACTTGTTTCTATTTTGGTTTTTACAATCCTAAAAAGGTCGTTTTCGAACTCTTTAAGCTTCTTTCTGCTAAAGTTGGTGTATAAGTTATCGGACTTTATTCCTGTTGCATCTGATAAACCTTTGATGCTTCCAAATATACGTGCTTCGTTTGTTTCTTTATTTATGTGTATGTATGGCATTTATTATATCGTACATTTTATCGCCCATTATATCGGACACTTATCGTTTATTTATTCGTTTTTGTCCGATAAAAAATAAAGGCGTTAACAGTACGTAACAGGGTGCTTGCATCTTTAGGTAATACAATGATTCTATTTACAAGAAAACCAGCGTTAACTTTAACCCCACACCTTTATTTTTAAGAAGTAGCAAAAAGGCTACTTAATCCCTTTATCCGTGTTTTTTCTGGTGTTCTCTCACCTTTACAAAGATTTAGGACACTACTTCCATTTTATTACTTTCCAATTTATGTTCGGCATGTCAAAATGGAATCTTTTTTTATCTACAAAATAAGTACATTTAGATTCATGAATAATGCCATCGCAATCAATTAAAACCAGATACTTTTTTTCTGTATCTGGTTTTTTTATTATGGCCTCATTCCATGTTTTTAGTTTTTTATCATGTTCCATGCGTTCCATTGTGTTATAGAGTTTAAAGCTATTACAACCTCTGTCTCTGTCATGTTTGCTTTTTCTACTAATTCAGATAAAGTAATTTTAAATCCGCTTCCTGTGTTTGCTATTCCTCTTCTTAAAATGTTTTTTACAGTTGTCATAATTTGCGTTTTTTAGTTTTTAGCTTTATTGCTTATACAAATATACATAACATATATGTAATATACAAGATTTATTTTATTTATTTTTTTCGTGCTTATTATATCCTTTGCTCTCTTTAATCTTTGCTTCTAAATACGCTTTCCATTGCGATTGAAACTTTGTCTTTCTTTTTTCTGGCACGTATGCCGATTGTATGCATATCATATTTTTAGTTTTTAAATTGATTCAATAGGTTTATTAAATCATCTGAGTAGTTATTTTCTTGTTCTTCTTGTATTTCTATTTTAGATAAAGGTATGAATTTTCTTTTATTCCATATACCAAAACTTCTACAATTACGAACTACTTTTATTTTTTGCCCTGTTTTTAAATTGTAAAACTCGGACTTACTCTTATTAGTCACTATCTTATCCGTTCCTTTTACGTGTAAATTCAAATCGTTTTCGTTGTAATACATAGTTTTTTGATTTGGTTTTGTTCTCTTTATAAGTAGTTAGCGGTAATTACGCATCTACAAACTCATTGCTTGGAGCGCAGTAATATCCTTTATCAGTTTCTATAACCGTTGTTAATGGCTTTCCTGTTGGGTAAAAAGACTTAACAAAAACACCTTTCACACCAGAACGATGCTTTAACATACCGCTAACAACGGGTATATCACATTGCTTGGTTTCGGCTTCTTTAAAAATATTTCGCACCATAATTATAGCAGCTTGTTTTAACTCGCTTTTTGCATTATAATCTAATAACGCCTTTTCTATATGTTTAAAATCTAATTTCATTTTTTATTTATTTAATTTCGTGTTTAATTATCGCAACGTGGCATACCCAAATACGTTGTAAGTAATTAAAGGTCTTTTAATAGTCTTTTTTGTTCTACTAAGTCCTCGTATAATTCTTTCGGGTCTTTACTTCCTAAATATCTAAGTAATTCTAATTGCTTATCTATACAAATTAAAGCAACTTGTCTATCGTGGTTTTCATCTAAAGGAACGTCGTTATAACAATCCCAGTACTGGCAATGTGGTCTAACTTCTTCCAACAGTTGCTCTAATTTTTCTTTTGGCTTAACCGTAAGTTTTGTTTTTATTTGGCTTTTACTACTCACAACACCGTGTAAAGTTAATAGCTCTTCTATTCTTCTTTTAAATTTTTCGTCGCTTTTGCTTTTAGATGTGTAATAAACTTTATTACCTATTCTAACAACATCAAAACTTTGTTCAATTATTTGTTCTATTTTTTCTCGCATATTTATTAAATTTATTTATTATTTCACGCTACTAACCTTACACAATTCCGTTGTACGCAATTATTTTGCTACATCACACCCACACTTAGGGCAGTTATTATATTCAACGTGCCAGTCATATTCAAAAGCAGTTTCACATTTACTGCAAAACAACTGTTCATTACGCTTTAAATCGCTTACTTCAATGTTAAATAATTCTTTTCTATCTTTTTTCATAATCTGAAATTGTTTTTGTTTTAATACGCTTCATCGTACAACACTGTATAACATTAATAGCTTCATACAGTTTTTCTACGCCAAATATTTCAATAGGCTTGTTTCCGTTTTTATCCATTTTATAGCTTTCTAAAGCAAGTAAATGCTCTTTTGCTAATTCTGTAAATTTTTCTTTGCTTATATTCATAATTCTGTTTTTAATTTACGCTACTAATGTTATACGATTACGTTAAGCACAATTAACGGATATTCTTAACCTAAATCTATCGTAAATAAAGTCATCATCCACAGTTCCAAATTGCAAATTTATTTCATTATCTACAACATTGTGTTTACTTTTTATTCTAGTAATTACTTTATTTACTTGGTGTTCAAACTTACTTTCGTTCTCTAATTTAGCGTTGTTAACTTTAAAATAAAAGTGCTTAACACTGTATAAACCCAATGCTTTTAATATTTTATTCCAAAGTTTTTTTATTATTTTATACATACTGTTTTATTGTTTTTTTAATTCATTTTATTACGCACTGTGCTTATACAAATACGTTACAAGTAATTATTGCGATGAGCCAATCAATACTTTTTCTCAACACGTCGCAATAACTACAGATAACTACGTATAACAAAAATAAATTACATCTCTTCTATTAATAAAGTTATATGCTTACTCAAATCTATTAAATTTTGTTTATTCAAATAAGCATAAGCGTATAAGTCACGCATATCATCTTCTATTTCAATTTCTACTTCATTATTATAGATAGTTCCACAAATTTTAATAGAAGCGTCTCTGTTTTTTATATTTAATTCTGTCATAATTTAAAATTTACTTTTGTTATACAAATAAGTTGTAAACAATTAAAAACGAATTTGTTCTGTTCTTCTGTTGTATTTTAACATTTTATTTACCGTTTTAATCCTTTTTATATTTTCATCTGCAAAAGGGTCATCATCAACGTCATCATTTCCGCCTATCATAGAAGCATTTTCTAATGCCATAGCAAAAAAGGCTTCAAACTCTTTTTCGCTCATTTTTAAAGTTATTGTTCTCATTTTTAAAAGTATACAACACCGTATATATTTTATACTATGCTAGTTAATATTTATTAAATTTATTTTTGTCCCTTATTTTATACTTATTTGGGACGTTTAAGTGATTTAAACCGTACAAACCATATACAAGTAACGTTATAAGTCATTTAAAAAAATCGCAAGTGATGTACATAAACAAAATCCACAAGCAAAAGCATTAAAGGAACTTAGGTTATAATTTTTGTGTTCATTGTTTTTATACCACATAAAACCATTAATTAGTGCTAATCCTAAATTAAATATTACTAATCCCATTTTTTTAAACGCCATATAACAACGTATAAAAATAATAGCCTGTTATATGGTCTTTTTAGTGGCTATTACTCACTTATTAATTAATTAATTTACTCAAACTTTTCGCTTGTTTGCTCGGATACTATTCTTATACAAATAAGTTATGAGTAATTGTTTTTATTCAGTAGTTTATAACCAATAAAAGAAATTAAGCATCCTCTTATTAATAAAGATACTACATATTCAAAACTCCACTCTATACTTCCAAGTATGCTATAATTTAGTTCTCCAAAACTAATTAGTACACAAACCAAAACAACTACACATAACAATGTGTATAAAAAATTGTAAAGCTTTGTGCTTATTATGATGTGTCCGTTAAAAAATAATCTTGTTTTCATTTTTGTTAATTTTTGTGTTTATTAATACAACTTTTCATACACTCAAAGTTGGTAGTAATTTAAAGCTGTATAAAGCCTTTCTTTACTAAATAAGTTTGTTCAATTCCTTCATCGTAAAAGACTTCAAAACCATTTTCAGTATTACAGTATTCTAATAAAACACTTTCAGGGTCAAGATTAAGGTCTTTGCATAAAACCTTTAAACTACAACCAACATCGGTTAAAGTTAATTGCTTTTTAAGTTCATTATACATCCATTCTGCGCCTGCTCCAAAGTCAAGTTCTGCTTTTTTACCAAATTTACTTCCGTTTTTTCTTGCTTCGTCTATTAACTTTGTTCTTAAATTATTTTCCATTTTATTAATTTTATTTATTATTAAATCGCAACTAACCTTAACCGCAATACGTTGCAAAACATTAAAGGCTATTTACGTAATTTATGTATTCTTTTTTTACATCTTCTTTTTTATTAAATCTATCTGTAGACCTACAAATATAGTCACCATCTTTATTTTTTATATAGTGGTAATTTGTGTATTCCTCGAAAGTCACTGTTTCTTTACCTTTTAACGTTTCACAACAACGTATAACCTCAATAGCTTCTATAGTGTCTTTTAACAAACTATCTAAAAGCCATTTATTCTCGTCAAGCTCTAAGTTTTCCCATCCAAAGTCTTTTTCTAATTTACTTTTTAATTG
>TARA_R110002051_G_scaffold34006_2_pt1 | contig 41225 bp, 55 predicted proteins | sample TARA_R110002051 | Tara Oceans TARA_R110002051 (sample SAMEA4397023) | marine metagenome | biome: Polar Biome; feature: [MES] marine water layer (ENVO:01000295) within the mesopelagic zone...; material: water (ENVO:00002006), including particulate matter (ENVO:01000060) such as...... | reverse complement strand
CAGGGATGCGTGGCTCTCGGTTGCAGCACGATCGGGGGTCCCGGCGGTCGAAATAGAGATCGTCTGTTCCGACAAGGACGAGCATCGCCGACGGGCGGAAGCGAGAGCAACCGAGGGTCCGGGTGCGAGAAATCCGAGCTGGGACGAAATTACCAACCGACACTATGAAGACTGGGGTCAAAGCCCAGTTGTCATCGACACTGCGGCGCAGGATGTGGTGCAATCTGTTCTGGATGTCATGTCCAGACTTGCGCTCGGCAGCCGTCCACCAGGGCGGTGAGCCTGACAGGGTGCAGGGTGCGTTTCGGCGTGTGGAAACCGTGCCGCCGCCACCTCATCCACAATGACGTCGGCAGACTGTCATAAGCCTGTCAGATGCCTGTGGTCTAGCGAGGGCAATCCCAGCAGGAAGGACCATCCCATGAACAAGATCGTCTCCGCCTTTTCCGCTCTCGCCGCCACCGCACTGCTTGCCGGCGCCGTCGAAGCCGCCGACCTGGTGATCTACACCAGCCAGCCCAATGAAGACGCCCAGGCCACCGTCGACGGCTTCAAGGCCGCCAATCCCGGTCTCGACGTCGAGTGGGTCCGCGACGGAACGCCGAAGATCATGGCCAAGCTGATGGCCGAGATCGAGGCCGGCAACCCGGTTGCCGACGTTCTGCTGATCGCCGACACCGTCACGCTCGAGCGGATGAAGCAGGCCGGCCAGCTGATGGCCTACAAGTCGCCGGAAGCCCAGAATTTCGAGCCCGCATTCTATGACGCCGACGGTCACTACTATTCCACCAAGCTGATCACCACCGGCATCATGTACAACACCCAGGCCGGAATGAAGCCGACCAGCTGGAAGGACCTGACCAAGCCGGAAGCCAAGGGCCTGGTCGCCATGCCGAGCCCGCTGACCTCGGGTGCAGCGCTCATCCACACACAGACACTGACCGGCGTCGACAGCCTTGGCTGGGACTACTACCGGGCGCTGAAGGACAATGATGCCATCGCCTCCGGCGGTAACGGTGCCGTCCTGAAGTCCGTCGCCTCCGGCGAAAAGGCCTACGGCATGGTCGTCGATTTCATGCCGATCCGCGAGAAGGCCAAGGGCGCGCCGGTTGAATTCGTGTTCCCGGAAGAGGGCGTCTCCGCCGTCACCGAGCCGGTCGCCATCCTCTCCTCGACCGAGCATGCGGATGCCGCCAAGAAGTTCATCGACTACATCCTGTCCGAAGACGGCCAGAAGGTTCAGCTCGATCTCGGCTACATTCCTGCCCGCAACGGCCTTGCCGTTCCTGCCGGTTTCCCGGGACGTGACCAGGTCAAGGTTCTGTCGGTCGATCCTGCAGACGCCCTGAAGACCTCGGAAGAAGACCTGAAGACCTTCTCCGAAATCTTCGGCACCGCCGGCTGATCCGTCAGCCGCACATGCGATATTCCGCAAAGTCGGGAAACAGCCAGCCGCGCTGGCTGTTTCCTTTTGTCGTCCTCGTCATCCTCGTCTTAAGCGTGCTGCCGCTTGCGCGGCTGGCGTGGACCGGCATCGTCTCCGCCTTGCGCGGCGATGCCGGGCAGCTGCTCGCGGACCCGGCCCTCTGGAACGCGACGCTCAACACGCTGACGACCTCCTTCCTCGGGATGATCGCCGCCGTCATTCTCGGGGGCAGCTTCGCGGTGCTGCTGACGCTGTTTGACGTGCGGGGCAGGAGCCTGCTCGGCTTTCTGTTCATGCTGCCGATGATGATCCCGCCGCAGGTGACGGCGCTGTCCTGGATCGGGCTGACGGGGCCGTCCAGCACGCTTCTGAAGGCGATCGGCATGGCGCCGCCGCTCGGCAGCCCGCAGCCGCTCTATTCGATCGGCGGCATTGCCCTGTTGTTCGGGGTGCAGCATGCACCGCTCGTCTATCTGGCTATGCGTTCCGGACTGCTGGCGCTGCCGAAGGAGGGCGTGGAGGCCGCGCGGCTTTCGGGCGCCTCGTCAGTGCGGGTGCTGCTCGACATCGTCCTGCCGCTCGCCCTGCCGGGACTGGTCGCAGGTGCTGCGATCGCCTTCGTGTCCGGCGTCGGCAACTTCGGCATTCCGGCGATCCTCGGCATCCCGGCCTCGATCTACACGCTGCCGACGCTGATCTATTCGAAGTTTGCCAGCTTCGGCCCGACGACCTTTGCCGACATCTCGATCATCTCGGCGCTGATCACGCTGCTGGCCGTCGCCGGGCTTTCGGTGGAGGCGAGGGTGCTGCGCGGACGCGACTTCCGCACCATCGGACTGTCAGGGCAGGCGGCCGTCTTCAGGCTTGCGGGACTGCGGCTTCCCGCCGAGATGCTGCTCTGGCTGGTCACCTTCGTGATCCTCATCCTGCCGTTCCTGGCGCTGCTGGCAAGCTCGCTGGCACCGGCCTATGGCGTGCCGCTCAACCTGGAGACGGCCACGCTGCATGCCTATGAAGAGGTCCTGTTCCGGCAGTCGGTGACGCGCTCCGCCTTCTCCAACTCCGTCACGCTGGCGCTTGCCAGCGCCTTCGGCCTGCTGGTGATCTCGGTCCTGCTCGGCTACTACATCGTGCAGACGAAGAGCCGGACGGCGGCGACCATTTCCGCCATGGCGGAAATTCCCTATGCGCTGCCGGGGATCGTGCTGGCGGTCGCCTTCATCCTGTTGCTGGCAGCGCCGCTTCCGGTCCTCGGCTTCTCGATCTACGGGACGATCTGGATCATTCTGATCGCCTATCTGTCGAGTTTTCTCGCCGTCAGCCTGAAGCCTGTCGTGAGCGCCTATCGGCAGCTCGATCCGTCGCTCGAGGAGGCGGCGCGGCTCTCCGGCGCCGGGTTCTACCGGCGGATGCGCGACGTGCTGGTGCCGCTGATTGCCCCGGCGGCCGGCTCCTCGCTCATTCTCGTCTTCCTGATCGCCTGCAACGAGCTGACGGTCTCCGCGCTGCTGTGGTCGGCCGGGACGCAGACGCTCGGGGTGGCAGTCTACAATCTCGACGACAGCGGCAGCTTCGACCTGGCCGCGGCACTCTCGGTGCTCGTCGTCATCATGGTGGTCATATTGATGCTGATACTCGAACTGATGGCACGCCGGCTGCCGGCAGGAGCGCTGCCATGGCGCCGCTGATCCTCCATGCCCTGGAGAAGCGCTTCGGACCCGGAGCGCCTGCCGTGCGCGATCTGTCGCTGACGGTGCGCGACGGCCGGTTCCTGGCGCTGCTCGGGCCGTCCGGATGCGGCAAGACCACCGTGCTGCGGATGATCGCCGGCTTCGAGCAGCCGACCGACGGGTCGATCCTGCTGGGCGAGCGGCTGCTCGCCGATGCCGCGACCATGGTGCCGCCGGAACGGCGCAACATGGCGATGGTTTTCCAGTCCTACGCGCTATGGCCGCACATGACCGTCGCCGAGAATGTCGGCTACCCGTTGAAGGTGCGCAACGTCGGCAAGGAGCGGGCGCGCCAGAAGGTGCACGAGGCGCTGGCTGCGGTTCGACTGGACTCCTATGCCGACCGTCGACCGGCAGCACTTTCCGGCGGCCAGCGGCAGCGCGTGGCGCTCGCCCGCTGCCTGGTGACGGAGCCGGACGTGGTGCTGCTCGACGAGCCGCTGGCCAATCTCGACCGCCACCTGCGCCAGGAGATGGAAGAGACATTTCGCGAATTCCATGCCCGGTCCGGGGCAACGATGATCTATGTGACGCACGACCAGAGCGAGGCCATGGCGCTCGCCACCGACGTTGCGGTGATGTCGGAGGGGCGGCTGCTGCAGATGGCCTCGCCCGAGGAGATCTATGCCAGGCCCGAGGGCCTCGTCGTCGGCGGACTGGTGGGGCAGGGGTCGATCCTGTCTGTGCCGCTTGCGCCAGGCTCCCCCAGGCTGATGGACTGGACTCTGTTGAACGAAGCGCTCAAGGCACCGGCAGAGGGTGCGCAACCGTCCAGCGTGCTGGTGCGACCGCAGGATGTCGTCCTCGACGCATCCGGGATCGCTGCCCGCGTCACCTCCTCGTTCTTCGAGGGCGAGCGTTACGCGCTGCGCCTCGAGCTGGCGGACGGCCAGTCGCTTCGCGCCTTCTCCCGGCAGGCGGTGAGGCCGGGGGACACGATCAACGTGGTGCTGGCCAGTGGATGGCGATTGTAGGCTGGTCCGCCAGCGGGCATAACTGTCCCCTCAACCGGGAGAGCTCATGTCCGTCCGCCTTGCCACCTTCAACATCGAAAACCTCGTCACCCGCTTCGACTTTTCCGGCTTCCGCAACCAGTTGCGGCAGGACCGGGTGCTGCGCCTCTACGACGTCAACGACAAGGACGCCTACCAGCAGATGGAGCAGGCGCGGGTCATCGCCGCCACGGACGACACGCGGCAGCTGTCGGCTCTGGCGATCGCCGATGCGGATGCCGACATCCTCTGCCTGCAGGAGGTCGACAACATGCCCGCCTTGCACGCCTTCGAATACGGCTATCTGTTCCGGATGGTCGGCAACGGCTACCTCCAGAAGTATCTGATCGAGGGCAACGATACGCGCGGCATCGATGTTGCCGTGCTGATGCGGGAGAAGACCCGCCATGGCGAGACGATCGAGCTCGTCGACATCCGCAGCCACGCGATGCAGACCTATCAGGACCTCGATGTCTTCGACGAGACGCTGGCGGCGGCAATGGTCAAGCCGCACGACAAGGTCTTCAAGCGCGACTGCCTGGAACTCGACATCCGCATCGGCGGGCGCCCGCTGACGCTCTATGTCGTCCACTTCAAGTCGATGGGCAACGCGCGTGAGAGCGGCGACGGTCGGCTCGGCACGATGCCGGTGCGGATGGCTGAGGCGAGGGCGGTGCGGCGGATCATCGAACAGCGGTTCGGGGCCGAACACGCAGCCAGGAAGAACTTCGCGATCTGCGGCGACATGAACGACTACCAGGAGAAGGTGGTGGTCTCCGGGACGCGCCGCTCCGGCCATGCGTTCACCTATCAGCGCGAGGAGAACAGCGCGCTCGACGTCTTCAGTGCTGAGGGCTTTGCCGAAAACGTCGTGCGCCGGCGGGGCGAGCTCGACCGCTGGACGCTCTATCATTCCCGCGGGCCGCAGGAGCAGCATCTCTGCCAGCTCGACTACATCTGGCTGTCGTCGGCGCTTGCCACCCGCAATGCGAAAATGATCCCGGAGATCATCCGCGACGGGCAGCCATACCGGACGCCCTTTCCGCCGGGGCAGGAGGTGGAGCGCTACCCGCGGATCGGCTGGGACCGGCCCAAGGCCTCCGATCATTGCCCGGTGGTGGTGGAGCTCAGCCTCTGAGGCGACGCGCGAGATTCAGGATAATCTGATGGAGCTGTTGCGCGGACGGCAGCCGTCGTGCAGGTTGCGCAAGGAGCATACCACGACGGGAGGGGGCCTTGACGCGGCGTTACGGGATCTATGACGTCTTCACCGACACGGTGCTGGCCGGCAATCCGCTGGCGGTGATCTTCGACGGCGATGGACTGGATGACGATGTCATGCAGGCCGTGGCGCGCGAGATGAACCTGTCCGAAACCGTCTTCGTGCTGCCGGCGACGAACCCGGCCCACACCGCCAAGCTTCGCATCTTCACGCCCAGCCGGGAACTGCCCTTCGCCGGCCATCCGACGGTAGGGACCGCGGTGGCCCTGGCGGAGCTTCAGACCGGCAGCGATGGCGACCTCGACATGGTCTGCGTGCTGGAGGAGAACGTCGGGCCGGTGCGCTGTGCCGTGCGCCTGCGCGCAGCCAGTGTCGGCTTTGCCGAGTTCGACCTGCCGAGGACGCCGGTTGCCATCGACCTGCCGCTCGACCGGCAGGGGCTCGCGGATGCCCTGAGCCTCAATGCCGCGTCCATCGGGTTCGAAAACCACCGCGCTTCGGTCTGGAGTGCCGGTGTACCCTTCGTCCTGATTCCGGTGCACAATCTGGCCAGCGTTCAGAGCCTGGAGTTCAACGCGTCCCTGTGGGAAAAGGTGGCGCCCTTCGCCGACGGCGGGCTGGCGTCGCCCTATGTCTATTGCCGCGGTGGCGTGCATCACCAGGCCCGCTTCCATGCGCGGATGTTTTCCCCGGACATGGGCATTGCTGAAGATCCGGCCACCGGCTCTGCCGTTGCGGCACTGGCCGGTGCGATCCATCATTTCGATGACCTTCCGGATGGCCATCATCCGCTCCTCGTCGAGCAGGGCGTCGAGATCGGGCGACCCTCCTACATCCACCTGCATATCGACGTCAAAGAGGGAGCGATTGCCAAGGCACGCATCGGCGGCCAGGCCGTCCGGCTTGCCCGGGGTACGCTTGAGCTCTGATTTGCCTTGCAAATCGCGCTCCAGCGCTGCTTGCGCGACGCGAAGCAATTATTTTCACGCAAGCGCTGGACAACCCGTTCGATCCCCTTTATACGCGCTCACACCGACGGGGCGCTGGCCGCAACGAACGGTTCTCGGGTGATTAGCTCAGGTGGTAGAGCAGCTGACTCTTAATCAGCGGGTCGTAGGTTCGAGCCCTACATCACCCACCATTATTCTTTCCCATGTTAAACCATAGGATGCCAAACAGCTTGCGTTCCAAGGCAGCTGGCGGGCATTCTGTTATCATGTTCTCCCATGCGAATCCACCCGTACCCCCGCTTTTCGGGGTACTTCAGGGGGTAGAGTGGCGGCTGATGGGGGTATCGGAGGGGATATGCTCACAGACACACAGATCAAGAAGACAAAGCCTGCCGAGAAGGCGTTCAAGCTGAGCGACTCAGGTGGCCTGTACCTGTACGTGACACCGGCAGGCGGTAAGTTGTGGCGGCAGAAATACCGCTTTGCAGGGTCTGAAAAGCTCCTTTCTATCGGGCCTTATCCTGCCGTTTCGCTACTTGATGCGCGCAAGGCTCGTGATGACGCCAAGGCGATGTTGCGGGCGGGCAGGGACCCTGGTGCCGTCAGGAAGATGGAGAAGCTAGTCGGCGCGCAGAACACCGCCGACACCTTTGAGGTCATCGCTCGTGAGTGGTTCGAACTGACCAAGCCACGGTGGATCGACCACCATGCGGAAGACGTGATCCGGAGCCTTGAGAACGACGTGTTCCCTCGCTTAGGTGCGATGCCCATCCGCGACGTTACAGCTCCTCAAGTCCTGGCCACCCTCCGGCTGGTTGAAAAGCGGGACGCTGCCGACACGGCGAGGCGGATCCGCCAGCGTATGAGCGCTATCTTCGTCTATGCAATCGCTTCAGGGCGTGGCGAGGCCGACCCCGCTGCTGTTGTCCTCGGCGCTATGCAGCCAGTGAAGAAGGGGCGTCTTCCTGCCATCACGAAACTGCCTGATGCCCGAGAGATGCTTGCCAAGGTGGAGGAGGAAATCGCCCACCCGGTAACGAAGCTCGCGCACCGTCTGCTTGCCATTACGGCCCTTCGGCCCGGTGCGATTGTTTCCACGCCTTGGGAGGAGCTGGACGCGATTGAGGATGGCCTTTGGGTCGTTCCGGCTGCCCGCATGAAGTTGAAGCTGGCACACAAGGGGGACGAGGCGCGCGATCACCTCATACCAATGCCCGCGCAGGCATTGGAGGCAATTGAGATACTTCGCACGCTTACTGGCCGAGGCAAGATGGCCTTTCCGAACGCACGCCATGCCCACAAACCAATGTCGGAAAATGCCATTGGCTACCTGTTGAACCGAGCAGGGTACCACCATCGGCATGTTCCGCACGGGTGGCGGTCGACTTTTTCGACAGTGATGAACGAGACTTATCCAGCGGACAAAGCGGTAATCGATCTCATGCTGGCTCACGTCCCGAAGGACAAGGTGGAGGGGGCCTATAACCGTGCGCAGCATCTTGTTCGCCGAAAGGAGTTGGCGCAGCTGTGGGCGGATCTTATTCTAGAGGGGCGGCCACCCGCTTCCGAGCTTCTAAAGGGGCGGAGGAAATGAACGGCACCTACTATATATAGTAGGTGATCTTGACAAAAATGTAAATATCGTCTATACCCATACCTGTTCAAGCCCTCCCTGAGTGAGGGCGAGAGATCCGGAATTCCTCTGGTGGTGACCCAACCTCAACCCTAACCGCATCTGAAGCTGACGCTAGTCTGTGTTCAATTGCGCTACCGGTTGAGGTGGCGCGTCACCACGAGGAGACATCCATGCCGGACCCAATAAACGCCCGCGCGGCGGCGAACGATAACCTTTCCGAACGCCTTCTGAAGCTGAAGCAGGTCATGACCATGACCTCCCTCGGCTCCTCTACGATCTATCGCAAGCTTGCCACCGACAGCTTCCCCAAGCCGCGCGTCCTATCCGAAGCATGTGTACGCTGGCGCGAGTCCGATGTGCTGGCCTGGATTAATGAGCTTCCCGAAGCGGCACGGGCAGGGGCAGCGGCATGACGCCTGCCTGACAAAAGTGGACTACCGGCGTCACAAACCGGAAAATCACGAGCAACATCACCAGCAACAATCATAACCGGCCGCGCGCCGGAAGAGGAGAACCTATGTCCAACGGAATCAACGGCTACGGCCTCATGATCTATAACGACGGCACCCGCGATGTCTGCGGACTTCTGGACGGCTCACCCGTTCTTCGTCCGTCGCGCATTGAGAATACGGAAAACGGGCGACGTTTCCGCTTCGCAGAGGGCAAGCGGGAAGTGCGCTCGCTGGGCGACATCTTCTGCCCCAACATGACCACCGCTGGATTCGTCCGCGAGGCGGTCAACGAGAAGTTGGAGCGAGATGCGGCGCGGGAGGAAGCGCGGCAGAAGCTCGCTCGGACTGCCTTCGTCGTGGAGTCCGTGGTGGAGCGGGAGCGCGGCAGCATGTCATTCGTCGCCGTGCACTGCAGCTATATAAATCCGCCTCACGAGCGCTTCCATCTGAATTTTGTTTCGGGTGCCCGCCGCCCTGAACTCAACATGTTGGCGCGCCAAGAGTTGGAGTCCTTCGCGTTCTCCCTTGGCCTCCCCAAGATTGACCATGTCGAAGACATGATCGGTCGCACCGCTTCGATGGCGCTCGACGATGGCACGGTCGTTCCATGGACCCCCGTTTGGAAGCCGGCGTCCGAGAGGGCTGCGTAGCCAACATGATGATTCTTGACCTTAAACCTGTCGCCGATACGGGCGCCGGGCTGCGCGTCATTGCGCAGTTCGATCTTCAGTTATCCGATGACGTTAGACTCTACGGGGTGCGACTTCTGGAGGCGCCGGACGGCGGTCGCATTGTGTATGCGGCACAGGCGGGAAGCCGCAGGACAGCAACCTTTTCGCGCGCGTTGGCGGAAGAGATTACAGAAGCAGCATCGAAAGCATACCGGGGGGCGACTACAGCCAATGACAACTTCAGCAAAGCAGCTTGATCCTATTTATCTCGACGCCAAGTCCATCGCGGCCGCACTTCGAGGCAAGGCAACAGGAAATCAAATCTCAGCCCCCGCGCCAGGCCATTCAAAGCGAGATATGTCGCTGCGCGTCATGTTAGACCCGCATGCGCCGGAGGGTTTCATCGTCCACCCTCTTGCCGGCGAAGACCCGCTGGAGATGCGAGATTATGTTCGCGAGACTGCCGGCCTTCCCGATTGGCAGCCAGAGCGACAGGAGCGGCCGGCTCCGTATGCGGGGCCGCGCATTGTCCGTCCGCAGGAACCGCCCAAACCCTTTACCGATCGCCACCTAGCCTCGCAAGGGTATCGCCTCGCGGCAACCTACGACTACGTATCGGCCGATGGCGAGCTCCTGTTCGAGGTGCTTCGATACGAGCACCCGACGGAGCCGAAGACATTCACCCAGCGTAGGCCAGACGGCGCCGGCGGATGGCTTGCTGGCCGTGGCGAACCCATCCTTTACCGGATACCGGACCTGCTGGAGAACGTTGAAGATCCTGTTTTTGTGGTCGAAGGCGAAAAGGACGCCGACCGTCTGGTGAGCCTCGGCTTCCTTGCCGTCACGGTTCCGAACGGCTCGTGGCCTGATGACCTGTCGCATCTGTCGGGCCGGCGCGTCTTCGTGCTATCCGACAACGACGCTGCAGGCGAGAAGAAGGCGGCGCTGGCGATAGAGAAACTGTCCGGCATCGCGACGGTTTCGCGCGTCGAGCTTCCCGGCCTTCCTGATAAGGGAGATGTCTCGGACTGGCTGGACGCCGGCAACACCTACGAGGACTTGGTGCAGCTGTGCATTGGCGTCGAGCCCGTGGCAGCCAACGACAACACTCCGCCAGAGGCAAAGCCGGTCTCTATCTTTGACTGGGATGTCAGCCGGTTTGTCGGCGAGGCGCCAGCTGTCAAGTATCTCGTCGAAGGCGTCATCCCGCTTGGTGTCCCTGGCATGGTTGCCGCGATGGGGGACACGGGCAAGTCATACGCTATGCTGGAGCTTCATCGCCGGGTGTCTTTCGGCTCTAGCGCCTTTGCCTCACCTGTCTTCGGCGGGCGCGTCATCGCCGAAGGTGCCTCCGTGATGATCACCAGCGAAGACGACGAAGGGGAAGTTCACCGACGAATTGGAGCACTCGATCCAAAGGGGGAGCGGCACCAGCGTGGCGGGCATCCTATGATCGTTGTACCCCTACCGTCTGCCGGAGGTGCGCGGGCCTATTGGAAGGAAGACCGAAAGCGCGGTCTGATCGAGACCGACGACTTCCTGCGGCTCAAAGAACAGCTGCTTTCTGTCCCGAGTCTCCAGTTGGTGACGTTCGACCCGCTGGCGTCGTTTGCTCATCTCCCTCTGAATGAGGACCCTGCGGCTGGCCAGTTCGTCTGCACATCCCTATCGCGCCTTTCGGCGGAGACCGGCGCCTGCATATTGGTGGCGCACCACATGCGAAAAACGCAAAAGCCGATCGAGAACCTCGGCGATGCCCGTGACGCCATCCGCGGAAGCACGGCGCTCGTAGACGGCCTGCGGCTTGCCTACGCAATGTGGCCGGCGGACGAGCCAAGGGCAAAGGCTGTGTGCGAGAAGCTCGACGAGAAGTGGACGACAGGGAAGGTGGTGCTTGGTGGCGTGGTGAAGGCCAACGGCGCCGCCAGGCGCATTGTCTCAACATACGTCCGCAATGAGTTCGGCCTTCTTATCGACCGCACCGCAGACCTGACGTCAGGCGCCACGTCGACAACTGACATTGTTCGGGCACTCGTGACCGCGGTGAAGGAAGCAGCTCACAATGGACAGCCTTACACAAAGACAGGCGCTACCGGCCTTTATGCGATGCGGGACACTCTTCCTGCGGAGCTCCGTGGCCTATCGAAGCATCGCCTCGAAAAGACGGCTGCGGAGGCGATAGCCAGCGGAGAGATCAAACCATGCCTTGCCGGAGGTACTGCCGCGAAATGGCTCGACGTGCCCGGTGGGCAGTTCGCAATCGGTCTTGGCGAGTTCAGGAAGGGCGGCCGGCGATAGCTTATACGTTCCCGCTAATATTGGAGATTTCCGGGAATCCCGGAGATTTCCGGGAAGCCGGGAACGGAAATGTAAATGAAATCAATAACTTAAGATTTCCATTCCCGGCCGAAAATCACTTCCGGGAAGCTCCATAACCCATTGATTTAATGGAGCTTTCCGGCTTTCCGTTTTTACCCCCTAAAGGGGGAGAGATTTCCAGAACTCTCCACCTAGGTGGGTTTGCAGATAAACCAAACCCACAATCACGCCATTCTGTCAACTGGTAAAATCGTCGCACCGGCCCTATATTTGTGAGTGACGCCGCATCCGCAACAGGAGCGGCGTTTTCGCCCTTATGGGGCACTCACCAAATGCGGAGGGCACGGTGCAGTGGAAATACGAGGATCTGCGGCTGACGGGCGCGCAGGCAGGGTTTCTTTCCAGACGTAGCTCGAGCGTTCACCGTCGTGTCGACGAGCGAACGGAACTCATACTGAAGCAACGCGGGATGTTCGGGCCGTGGCTGCGGAATCCAGACGGGACTTACCAGCAGGGCCTGTCAGCCAAGGGCAAAGCAGCCTTGGCACGATGGAACGAAAAGCGAAGGGCGCGCACATGACCAACACCAAGGGCACACCACAGCGCGACCGCACGCCGGCAGAGCACCGGGCAGCCGTGGCCGCCATCGACGCAGCCCTGGACGCACCAGCGCCCGTCAGGCTGCACAGAAGCAACAGCCCTCGCCACAAGACCCTCGCAGATCTATCGGCGCTCCTGGCGATGCGCAGCCGGCCTGTAGGCGTTGCGGAGGAAGGCCACGGCGATGTCGCTGACGTCGGGACGAATTGGCGCCTGACACCGGCCAACGACAACCAGCGGCCCGAAGGATCCGCAATCGAGATGGCGTTCGAGATCACGCCCACGCTGCCGGCGATCGAGGGCACGGTGAAGCGCATCCCGGCGACCCATCGGCAGGAGCCCGCCATGCTCGCCAAGGAAGGCAACGAAGCACGGCGAGCGGGGCGTGAGGTTCACAGCACCCCACACGGCGAGAATGTCGAATATGGCGTGCACGTCGACGAAAAGGGCAAAGGACACAAGACGATCGTCGGCATTGGCAAGCTTCGCTTCAGTGACGGTGAACAGCGTGAACGCGGCTACAAACTCGTCATGGCAAAACCGGTTGCCGCTGCCATTCGCATGCCAGTTGGCGCAATGCTCGGCGGCAGGGAGAAGGCGGCACGGGAGAAGGGCTCCGCGCCGGACCCTGTCGAGACTGCCCGTTCCAATTCTTACTTTGGCGGCAAGGCGACCAAGAAACAGCCGGCAGGTCTGTTCCAGGCAAAGAAGCCCGGCCGTGTGAAGAGGAAGGACTGGCCCAAGGAGCGCGTCAGCATGTCGAAGGCCGAGGCACGCCAGATGCTTGCCGATGCCATCGCGAATACGCCAGTAATGCCGGCCGTCAAGCATTGCCCGCTCGGCTTCCCGGCGGGACCGCGAAACCTTGCGCAGCTCTTCCCCGGCCTGGTGAAGGTGGCCACGGGTGAGAGCGGCAGCGAAGAGTGGAGCGGCATCCATTCCGAACGGGCCGCTGCCGAGGAGTTCGCCCGCACACTCCAGGGCATGAAGGACAAGGACGTCGAGTTGCTAACGCAGGCCGTCAGCGCCAATAGCCTGCAGGAGATCGGCGAAGCGAGAGGCTATTCAGGCAAGTATGCGATTGCCGCAGGTCGTCGTCTTCTGGTGGCTGCCAACGATAATTTTGAGGAGGCGAAGAAAATCGCATCAGCACGCTGACCTAACGCGCATCTCAAACCCCTTTCAGGTGAAGGGGTGTAACTCCGCCCGAGAACATGTCGCACTTAGTTGCGTCCGCTGAGTCTTGGGAAACTATCGGCAAGGGCAGGAGTGTGGTGACTCCTGAAGGATGGCGTTACTCTCTTGGCTCCATCCGCCCTTGCCATTCCCCAACAGTACCGGACACGCCTCTCCACGATGCGCATCAGTCTGGTCATCCATCACCCCGCGCGTCTCCTCCGCTGCGTGGTGGTCCTGCCGCCGGTTGTAGGTCCGCTGTGATAAAGCGGGTGCCTCCCGGCGGCTTTCGCTATTCAAGGCGCAGCACATGACGATCTATCTGCAATGGTGGATGCTCCCGGCACTCGTGACGCTGCTGACCTACGGCTTCACCGTGTGGCGCATAAGCACAGCCAAGACTTCTGGTGACTATGGCCACATCGGCCAGGCTCTAGCCTTTGTCGCTATGCTTTGTGCGTCGACCATCATATCCCTGATGGCGTGGTTGCTGTGGGCGCTGCTGACGTAGATGGCCCGCACACCGTGGCATCGCCTTTACCAGACAGCAGCATGGGCCAAGCTTCGTGAGGCGCAGTTGATGCGCCAGCCATTGTGCGAGTTCTGCCTGATCACCGAGGACGTGACGGCAGCCGATGTGGTCGACCACCGTCAAGCGCACAAGGGCGACCTGACGCTGTTCCATGAGCCGTCGAACCTACAAAGTCTGTGCAAGCACCACCATGATAGCGCCAAGCAGATGATGGAGCGCGGCAAGAAGGTCGCGATCACGGGCGTCGATGGGTATCCGATCGAGATAGGTTGAGCGGCGACCTAAGAATTACACCTGTTATTAGAAATTATAATTCTTATGGGCCGATTCAGGGGAATCCTTGTTCCAAAGTTTTGCCCCCGTGGGGAGGGGGTGGGTCTTTTTTCTCCGCATGTTCGCAGAGCGTACCCGCGTCCCAAGTCAACGTTAGTTCTATTACAGTTTTTTCTATGAGGACCGCAAATGGCCAAGCGCAAGGCGCGAATCGACAGCGCCGCTGAAGCCGTGCGCGTCATGGGCAAGGCGACGCTCGAAATTCAGCCGCCAGCCAACGTTCCTCTAGATGCAGAGGACTTGCCGTTCTTCAACAACGTCATTTCCGAGTACGCGAGGTCTGAGTGGTCGGCCCACCAGTTGGAGCTCGCCGCAATGCTGGCCAGAACAATGGCCGACCTGACGCGCGAGCAGAAGCTTCTGCGTGACGAGGGCGGTGTGGCCTACTCCGAGAAGGGGACGCCGGTCGCCAACCCCCGAAAATCAATCGTGCAGATGCACGCAGGCTCCATCCTTTCCTTCCGCCGGTCGCTGTCCCTTCACGCGCGTGCGCAAGCGGGCGAGGCGAGAGACGTGGCCAAGAGGCGAGACACCGCCAAGGGAATCGAGGCCGACAATCCACTCGAGGAGGATGACCTACTGGCAAGACCGTAATGGATGGGTGACAGATGGCGGGAAAAAAGCCGCTGACGCGCGGGGAGCGCGTGATTGCGTTCATCGAGCGATATTGTTTGGTGCCAGAGGGCACGCTGCTCGGGAAGCCCGTAAATCTCCTGCCATTCCAGCGCAGGTTCGTCCTTGACGTCTACGACAACCCGGTCGGCACGTCGCGCGCTTATCTGTCGATCGCCCGAAAGAACGGCAAGACCGGCTTGATTGCCTGCCTTCTCCTGGCCCACATCGTCGGCCCTGAAGCTTACCAGAACGGCCGGATAGTCTCCGGCGCCCGTTCACGCAAGCAGGCTGCCGAGGTGTTCAACTACGCATCGAAGATGGTGCTGATGTCGCCTGAGCTAACAAAGCTCGCGCGCATCGTGCCGTCCAGCAAGACCATTATCGGCTTGGCGAAGAACGTCGAATATCAGGCAAGCTCGGCGGAAGCCAAGAGTGCCCACGGCGGCTCGCCTATCCTGGCCATCCTCGATGAGGTCGGTCAGATCAAGGGGCCGACAGACGACTTCGTCGAAGCCATCGAGACATCGCAGGGTGCCTATGAGGGCAAGGCGATGCTTTTCGCCATCTCGACGCAGGCTGCGACGGATAACGACCTGTTCAGCCGCTGGATTGACGATGCGGAGTCCTCCAAGGATCCACGCATCGTCAGCCACATCTACACGGCCGACAAGGATTGCGATCTCGAGGACCGGGAGGCGTGGGCCGCGGCCAACCCGGCACTCGGGAAGTTTCGGTCCATCAAGGACATCGAAGACTTCTCCAAGCTTGCAAGCCGTATGCCTTCGAAGGAAGCCAGTTTTCGCTGGCTGTTCCTCAACCAGCGCATCGACGCGAGCGCACCTTTCGTTGCTCCGGCAGTATGGAAGGCTTGCGACGCGCAGATCTCTGACTTCGAAGGCCTGCCTGTCTTCGGTGGGCTCGACCTGTCCGAGGTGAGCGACTTGACCGCCTTGGTGTTGATGGCTCCGAAGCAGTCCGATGCTGGCACAATCTGGCAGGTGAAGCCGACGTTCTGGTTGCCCGGCGACAGCCTGCGGGAGCGGGCCAAGGCCGACCGCGTACCGTACGACGTGTGGCACGGCATGAACCTGCTGCAGACGACGCCTGGCCCGACAGTCGACTATGAGTACGTCGCCCATCACATGCTTGAGCTTTCGAAGCGGATGGATATCCGCAAGATCGCCTTCGACAGATGGAACTGGCGGCACCTGAAGCCTTGGCTTCTGAAGGTTGGGTTCACGGAAGAGCAGATCGAAGGCGACGACGCAATCTTTGAGCCGTTTGGCCAGGGATATCAGTCCATGTCGCCGGCGCTACGCGATCTGGAAAGCCTTCTGCTCAATAAGCAAATTGCCCACGGCGGGCACCCGGTTCTCACCATGTGCATGATGAATGCAACCGTGAAGCCTGATCCTAGCGGCAACCGAAAACTCGACAAGCAGAAGTCGCGTGGTCGTATCGACGGCGCGGTTGCCCTCGCAATGGCTGCGGCGATGGCGGGGACCTACGAGGGACCTGCAAGCACCGCCTCACCATGGGATGACCCAGAATTCTCGATCGCAAAGGCGGCATAATGGCTATTAAAGACTGGTTCGGCCGCCGAAGCGCCGGGAATGCCATAGAATCTCGCGCTTCCATCGAGAGCCCCACGGTGCCCGTGAGTGCCGACAGCTTTATGGCATTTTTTGGCGTGCAAAACGTCAGCTTGCCGAGGGTCACGATCGACAACGCGCTGACCGTGCCTGCTGTTCTCGCGGCTGTCGCCTTCATGTCCAGGACGCTGGCCGCCATCCCGCGGCACGCGTATCGAGACAGTAAGGACGGCGCAAAGAGGGTGGGCGGCAAGCTCGAAACCGTGGTCAACAAGGCGCCCAACGAGACCATGGGGTCGTTTGCTTTCTGGCAATGGTTCTGGCAGCAGGTCTTCACCGGTGGCCGCGGCCTGGCCTACATTGAGCGATCGCCGCAAGGCATCGACTCGCTGTGGCCCATGGACCCGGCCAAGACCGTCATCAAGCGGTCTGGTTTCAAAGTCGTCTACCAGTTCGACGGACGTGATTACTCATCTGATGATGTCCTGGATGTACCCTTCATGCTCCACTCGGACGGGCTGAAGCACTACGGCCCGATCCAACGAGCGAGCAAGGCAATCCAGCTCGCGATCGCCATGAACGACTACGGTTCGAACTTCTTCGCTGGTGGTGGCGTCCCGCCATTATCGCTTGAGGGGCCGCTGCCCGCTAACGGCGAGGCTATGAAGCGGGCGACCGCCGACATCATGCGGGCCGTGGACGGTGCGAAGGGCGCAAATGAGCCGGTCTTTGCAATTCCGGCAGGATACAAGCTCAACCCCGTCGGTCTGGATCCTGCCAAAGGGCAAATGGTCGAGGCTCGTCGGTTTCAGGTCGAGGAAATTGCCCGTGCCTGGCAGTTGCCGCCGGTTTTCCTGCAGGACTTGTCTCGCGCGACGTTCAACAACGCGGAACAGCAGGACTTGCATCTTGTGAAGCATCTAATCGGTCAATGGGCCAAGGCGCTTGAAGACGAGATGAATCTCAAGTTCTTCGGACGGAACAACAATAACCGATACGTCGAGCACAATCTCGACGGACTGATGCGTGGCGACTTCAAAAGCCGCGTCGAGGGTCTGGCCAGGGCTATTCAGACCGCGCAAATCACGCCGAACGAGGCGCGAACGCTCGAGAACCGTCCAACTAAGGCACATGGCGATGAACTTCTCATCCAGGGGGCCACGGTGCCCCTTGGCCAGCAGCCAGTCGACAAAGGGAAGGGCGGCCTGCCGCAACCTGCCAATGACAATGAAGAAGACAAGGCTGAAGCCGCATGATCAAAGACATTGAAAAGCGTGGCGGCTCACTCGGCGTTGAGGTTCGCGCCGACAACGACAAACGAACGCTGGCAGGCTACGCTGTCGTCTGGAATAGCGATACGACCATCGGCGACTACTTCGTCGAGCGCATAGCGCCAGGCGCGTTCTCCAAGGCCGTCAAGGGAGACGTCCTTGCACTGGTCAACCACGACCCCGGCCGCGTAATCGGAAGGACGAAGAGCGGCACGCTCCGACTTTCCGAAGATGACCACGGCCTGAAGGTTGAGATCGACGTGCCAAACACCACGGACGGCAATGACCTATGGGAACTTGTCGAACGCGGCGACGTGAGCGGCATGAGTTTCGGATTTCGAGCGACGAAGCAGGAATGGGACGACACCGGAGATCTGCCGCACCGGACCATTCTCGAGGCTGAGTTGTTCGAGGTCACTGCTACGCCCATCCCGGCATACGAGGACACCTCTCTTGGCAAGCGCTCCCTAGACGCGTGGCGGCAGGAAGCTGATGTCGCCAAGACGGAAGATCAGCGTAGGGCTGTGAACAGGGTCGCTGCCGCTCGCCGTGTCGCTGAGAAGCGCGCCGGCATGGAGCAAAAGTTTCGGGGCATCCAGTCACCAGCCGGTGACAGGCAGGGCGCCCCTTAGTCACCCGCGGGTTGCGGAGGGCAAGGACGTCCGTCCTGCCAGTTCATCAAACAATCACATAGATTTGGAGACCAGCATGTCCCTTTCGGAACTGCAGGAGAAGCGCGGTCGTCTTATGACGCAGGCGCGCGAAGCTCTTGACGAGATTACCAAGAATACCGACGAAGCTCGTTCTGCCGAGCTCGACAAGCGTCACGATGACATCATGGCCGAGTTCGACCGCGTCGAAAAGAACATCGAGCGCGAAGATCGGCAGGCCAAGATTGAAGCCAGCTTCGAGGAGCGCCAGCGTCAGCGCCGCCCCGTCTCCGGCGACGAAGCCCGTGGCCAGGACGACAACGATCCGCTGAGCTATCGCGCTGTTTTCCATCGGTTCATCGCTCGCGGTGCCGATATTGGCGAGCTTGACGCTGAAGAACGCGCAGTCCTCAAGGGAGGCGTTCAGTCGAGCAAGGAATTTCGCGCCCAGAACACGGGCACAGCCTCCGCAGGCGGCTACACCGTGCCCGTAGAGCTGGCCAACTTCATCGTCAAGTCGATGAAGGATTGGGGTCCGATGTACAACACGGACATCATCACCGAGCTGAACACGAGCTCCGGCAATCAGATCAACATCCCGACCATCGACGACACGTCGAGGACCGGCTCCAAGCATACCGAAGGTGCGGCCATCGCGGATGACGGTTCGCAGGATGCCGTCTTTGGGCAGAAGACGCTTGGCGCCTACGTCTACGACACAGAGTTCGTCAAGTTCTCGATGGAGCTGGCGCAGGATTCCATCTTCAACATGGAGTCGCTACTTGGGGCACTGCTTGGCGAGCGCCTTGGCCGAATCGCCAACCGCGAGCTCACGATCGGCGACGGCGTCGATGATCCGAATGGCGTTGTCACCGCCTCCTCGCTCGGTAAGACGGCCACAGCTACCGCTGCACTGACTTCTGATGAGCTTATCGACCTGCTGCACTCGGTCAACGCCGCTTACCGTCGTTCGCCGAAGGCGCGTTGGCAGTTCGCAGACACAACGCTTGCGGCGATCAGGAAGCTGAAGGACGGACAGGGTAACTACCTCTGGCAGATGGGCGACATCACCAAGGGTGAACCGGGCACACTTCTCAGCTACCGTTACGAGATCAATGACGACGTCCCGGCCATCGCCGCTTCGGCGAGATCGGTCCTCTTCGGCGATTTTTCGAAGTACTTTGTCCGCAAGGTTGGCTCGCCTGTTATCGGCGTTCTGCGCGAGCGGTTCTGGCCCGACCTCGGCATTGCCGGCCTCATCCGCTTCGACGGCGAGCTCGGTGATACTGCTGCCGTCAAGCACCTCGTCATGGCTGCTACCTGAGTTTGGTTGGCGGGCTTCGGCCCGCCTCCTTCCCCAAAGGAGATGACATGCACATCAGAATGTTGGCCGGTCTGTCCGGCAATGAATACTCGCTGTCGCCTGGCGACGAGCGTGATTTCCCCGACGCGGAAGCAATTCGGCTGATCGCCGCTGGTTATGCCGTGCCTGTGGCCGAGGTGAGAGTTGAGCGCGCAGTTGCGCAGCCCGCGCCGGAGCGCCGCGCCAAGAAAGGTAAAGCCGATGTGGTCTCAGCCGAAAGTAACGACGCGGACGAGTGAGCCAGTCAATACTGCGGACGCAAAGCGTCAGTGCAATGTCTTTCACGACGATGATGAAGCGCTTTTCGCCGCGCTGATCGAAGCGGCAAGGGACCATGTCGAGCAGTATTGCGGCACGCCTCTGGCGACACAAACCGTCTCGGCCTATTGCGACAGCTTTACCGACTTCTGCCGCCTGCCATTCGCGCCTGCGAAGACAGTCACTTCCATTGAATACACAGACACGGATGGCGTCGAGCAGGCGCTGCCGGCGACGGTTTATGAGGAGCGTCTTGACGGCTTGTCGGCGGCTATCGTCCAAAAGTACGGCCAGCGATGGCCCGCTATCCATCTGGGATCGCGCATCAAGGTGACGGCGGAAGTCGGTTACGAGGAGGTTCCGGCATCCATTCGGCATGCAATGCTTCTGTGGATAGCTGAGGCGTATGAGCAGCGGGAGAATGCGGAACGTCCCGGCTGGACAGCGTTCGATACGCTCCTCGTCAACTACAGGCGCGGATAATGCCTTACGTTCGATTCCTCGCTGACTACGACTTCAAGCCGAAGCCGGCCGTGACGATCGCATTCCAGGCCGGCATGACCAAGATGGTTACGCGCGCTGCGGCCGCACAAGCAATGGCGGCGGGCAAAGCCGTGCCTGCTGACAGACCGACGACGCCGAGGAGGGCAGCCGATGGCACGTAAGACCGGCGCCGGCACTTTCCGGCAGAAGCTGAACTTCCAGACCGCCGCTGCAGCCGTCGATGAATTTGGCAACCCCCTGCCAGGCGGCGACTATTCCACCGTTTTCACAGACATGGCCGAGATTATCCCGCGGATGGGGTCCGAGGCCATCATTGCTGCCCGCCTGCAGGGGCTGCAGCCGGTTACCATCCGCGTGCGGTCTCACGGCCTTACGCGAGCCATCGACGCCACGTACAGGGCCGTGGATGCGCGCACGGGTGTGGTCTACGCAATCGTGTCGCCGGCAGTGAACCTGGATCAGAAGAACCAGGCTATCGAAATGCTGGCGACTGTCGGGACGCAGACTGCTTCATGACGGCAAAGATCATCGGACTGGACCGGCTCAAGAAGAAACTGGCCAAGCTGCCAGCGGCTGCGCAAAAGCGGATCAGTGAAGCGATGGAGCAAGGTGCCGACGAGATCGTCGGCTTGATGAAGTCGCTTTGCCCGAGCGACAGCGGCGCGCTTCGCGAAAGTATTGCCTGGACCTGGGGAGACGCGCCGAAGGGCGCCCTGACACTGGCAACGGTCAAGGGCAAGGGCGGCTCCGACAACGTCATCACCGTCTACGCCGGCAACGCCGAAGCCTACTACGCGCGCTTCATTGAATTTGGCACGGCAGCCCACACAGCCGGTGGTCAGTTCGCTGGCTCCACAATCCCGGCCATTCCCGCGCAGCCGTTCTTCTTCGTGAGCTTCAGAGCGATGCGAAGACGGGTGAAGAGCCGCGTCACCCGCGCAATCAACAAAGCCGCCAAAGAAGTCGCGGCCGGAGGCAGATAATGGATCCGGTTCACGAATTATCTGGCATGCTGCGGGCTCGCCTGCGGACCGACACTGCCATCTCGGCTTTTGTCGGCAACAGGATCTACGACGAACCACCATCCGGCACGGTGACGTCGCCGTACATCTCGATGGGCTCGTATTCGGCGACCACCGACGACGCCGATTGCATAGACGGTCTGGAAATCACATTCCAGATCGACTGCTGGTCTTGGGCCGCTGCAGACGGCGGCGCCGAAGTCCGCAAGATCGCAGGCGCCATCCGTAAGAACTTACACGACTCAGACTTCTCTCTGACCACCAACGCGCTGGCCAGCATTAGCCACAGGATCACGCGCTTTCAGCGTGAGCCGGATAAGGCCGGAGAGATCCTAAGCCGCGCGATCATCACCGTAACGGCGCTCGTCGAAGCCGCCTGATCACAACCCCACCACATTATGGAGGCCGCTTTGGCTCAACCGATTACAGCCCGCGCGGGCAAGTTCCGCGTGCTCCTTGGCGATTCCGCCGACCCGATCGTCTACGCGGCGCCATGCGGCTTCACGTCCAAGTCCCTCAGCCTCGGCAAGTCACTTTCCGAAGTCCTGATTCCAGATTGCGACGATCCTGACGCACCTCTGGCCACGGGCCGCGACGTGGAGAGCACCACCGCATCCATCTCCGGTGAAGGCGTCGCCGCCGCTTCTTCCCTGCCTGTTTGGCTGGATGCTTACGACTCCACGGAGTCGGTCCCGGTCAAGGTCGAGATCGAGTATTCCACTGGCATCGTTACATGGACCGGCCTGATGCATGTCGAGTCGCTTGAACTTGGCGCCGAACAGGGTGGCCGCGTATCGCTGAATGTGTCGATGCAGTCCGACGGCCAGCTTACCCGCACGGATACGTTCGCCTGATGTCCATGGTGACGCGGGAGACGAGCGGGCTTAAAGCCAGCGTAGACGGGAAGGGGCGCATTCGCCTCTTCCACCGTGGCGAGTGCCTTCCGCTGTCAGCGATCACCGTCGACAGCGGAAGCGTAGGCGAACGCGAACGCGGCACCATGTCGCTGACGCTTCTGACGCAGTTCGTCACATTCACGCACAAGGAAGACTGATGTCCAGAAGCTCAGCAATTGACCTCGACTGGGGTGACGACACGTTTCGCTTCGCCATGAAATGGGGTGAATTGGCGGAGCTCCAGGAAAAGACGGACGCAGGGCCATACGTGATCCTGCAGCGCCTACACAACGGCTCGTGGCGCGTCGAAGACATCTCCAACGTCATCCGCCTCGGCCTCATTGGAGGCGGGATGGCGCCGGAACAAGCCCTGAAGAAGGTGCGGTTCTACGTGCAGCAGCGCCCGCCGCTGGAGAGCGTGCCGTATGCTATTGCCATCCTATCCACTGCACTCCTCGGCGCCACAGACGAGCCGCTGGGGGAGCCAGAGGCGCCAAGTCCGGACCAATCGACGACCTCCCAAACGGGAAGCTCCGATTTGGCGCCATCTACGGAACAGGAGCCGTCTTAGGCTTCACGCCGCAAGAGGTGAACGCCATGTCGATGTGGCAATTCATGGCTGCGGTCGAGGGCTACGCCAAGGCGCACGCGCCTGATGACGGTAAGATGTCCAGCGCCGACGTCGATGACGTGTGGAAGTGGATGCAGGAGAAAGAGGGTTAGGCTGCGTTACGCAGCTGCCCTCGGTGCTTCTTCGGCACGTAACCAAGTGTTCGTGCTCCGCACGATGGGCACTTGTAAGCGCCGCCACCGAATATTGCCAAGAGAAGCCAGACCGGCAGCCAGATACCGGCGCTCACCACCGTAAGCAACAGATGCAGGATGTGGTTTGGTGTCTGCCGCTCGGCAAGCACCATCCGCACCTCTTCTTCGCAAAACATTCGCTTCTTCTGAACTCCCATGCCTTCAAGATAGGGTAATTTCCGAATGTCCGCAACAGATCTTGAGCGCCTGGTAGTTCAGCTTTCAGCTGACATCAAGAAGTACGAGAACGCTCTGAATCGAGCGCAGGGCGTCACCAACAAGCGCGCCCGCGCGATCGAGTCGCGCTTTGCCAAAATGAACAAGACGATTGCTTCTGGGTACAACGGTCTGGCCGTATCGGCAGTCAAGGCTTTTGCTGTGATCGGAGGGGTAAACGGCTTCAAAAACCTGTCGGACTCGGCCACGCGCATCGACAACGCGCTGAAGGTCGCTGGCTTGTCTGGCGAAGCCCTGGAAAAAACCTACCAGGCGCTGTTTGCCGCCGCCACGAAGAATGGCGCTCCGATCGAGGCACTGGTCACACTCTACGGCAAACTTGCGCTGGTTCAGAAGGAACTGGGGGTCTCTGGCGCGGAACTGGAGAAGTTCTCTAGCAACGTGGCTCTTGCGCTGCGTGTGGCTGGGGCTGATGCGCAGTCGGCAAGCGGCGCGCTCCTCCAGTTGAGCCAAGCTCTTGGTGGCGGTGTCGTTCGAGCCGAAGAATTCAATTCCGTCCTAGAGGGCGCACCGACTATTGCGCAGGCAGTCGCCGCTGGCCTGAAGGAAGCTGGTGGCTCTGTCGCAGAGCTCCGTAAGCTGGTCATCGACGGCAAGGTCTCGTCCGAGGCATTCTTCCGCGCTTTCGAAGCCGGCGCACCGCTGCTGGAAGGCAAGGTCGCGAACTCGGTCTTCACGATCGATCAGCGCCTGACCAACCTGCAGACCGCGCTCACCAACGCAGCACGCGAATTCAATGAGTCGGCGAAGGCCGGCGAGACCTTTGGTGCGGCCATTGATGGCGTCGCGCGGTTCGTCAGCAACATCGACTTCGACAACCTGATCACGCAAGTGCAGGCGGTCGCCGCGCAGCTTCAGGTCGGCATCGAAGCGGCCAACACGTTTTACTCGGTCCTCGGCAGGCTTTCCGGCTTCGAGGGCATCGGCCGCGACATCGTCAACATGCTGCCCGGCGACGGCGCCAGCAAGTCGTTCCTTGGCGGCGGTCTGACCGTCACATCGACTGCCGGCATTACCGATCGCATCAATCAGGCATTCGAAGGCGAGATCCAGAAGTCTGGCCAGCTAACATCCGAAGCCCTGAAGAATAGCGTCCTCGGCAAGACCGGCGGCGTCATTGACCAGACTAAGGCTGGCCGTCTTGCCGCTGCGCCGTCGACAGAGGTCAAGCCCGTTTCGCTTTCCGACTTTGCAGTCCCTGACGATGACAAGAAGAAGAAAAAGAAGACCAAGCAAGACGATCTCGCCCGCGAAATCGAGCAGATCAAGCAGCGCACCGCTCTGCTCCAGGCTGAAACCACTGCGATGGCTGGTCTCAATCCGCTCATCGACGACTACGGCTTCGCGATGGAGCGGGCGCGCGCAAAGCAGGAATTGCTGACGGCGGCACAAGAGGCCGGCAAGCAGATCACGCCAGCACTCGCCGCGGAGATCGACAACCTGTCCACGGCTTATGCCACGGCAGTTGTTGAATCCGAAAAGCTTGCCGAGAAGCAGGATGAAATCCGCGAACGCGCTGAAAACGCCATGGCGACAGCCAAGGACGCAGTGCGCGGCATCATCGATGGCTTCACCGACGGCGCGAAGGCAGGCGACATCCTGCTCGACACGCTGAAGAAGATCGGTGACTCGCTGCTGAACGACGTCCTCGACAGCATCTTCAAGGTCAACTCTGCCGGTAGCGGGGGTGGCGGTTTGCTGTCTGGCCTGTTCGGTCTGTTTGGCGGCGGCGGGAAGAGTGCGTTTCCATCGGCTCCTGGCGGCCTCTACTCCGAAGGCGGCTACACCGGCGCGGGCGGCAAGTACCAACCGGCAGGCATCGTCCACAAGGGCGAATACGTCATGGATGCCGAGACCACCAAGCGCATCGGCGTTGGCAATCTTCGCAGGCTGCAAGGCTATGCGGCTGGCGGCCTGGTCGGTGCGCCTCGCATGACCGTGCTGGGCGGCAAGGACACTGGCGCCGGCAGTTCCATCACCTACGCACCGACGATCGACGCCCGCGGCGCCGACAGCGAAGCCGTCGCACGGCTCGAGCGGGTCATTGCGAACGACAAGGCCGACTTCCAGTCGCGCGTCGTCTCGACCGTCCGCGAAGCACAGAAACGCAGGTCCATCTGATGGCAATCACATTTCCACGCGAACTGCCAGACGTCGGATTCGTCACTGCGGACTTCGCGCTGGCCGACGCTGTAAAGGCATCGCCATCTGGCGCTCGCCTGATCAACTACACGCAGGTCGCGGATCCGGCGTGGCGGGCAACACTCGCCACGGCGCCCATGGTCTACAGCAAGTTTGCCGAAGTCGAGGCGTGGTGGCTGTCGCTCCGCGACAAGAACCGCGTCCTCTTTCGGCATCCCCACGTTTGCTATCCGAAGAACCACCGCGGCAACCAGACGCCGGCAGATGATGCCGGCAATTTAGTATCGGTCACCAGCGGCAACATTCTGGCCGTGGACGGCGTCGATGCTGGCCTGTCTCTTGTCGTTGGCGATCGCGTCGGGCTTGAACGGGTGGGCCGCTACCACATCGGCCGCATCACGGAAGTCGCCGGCGCAGGCACGACCCGCACCATCACCATCGAGCCGCCGCCCTTCGACACAGCGGCCGTAGCTGGCGCCGTGGTGAGCTTTGCGCGCCCGGCACTGGTCATGCGTCCAGTTCCGTCTTCGTGGTCCGTGTCGCAGTCTGGGAGTCGCTACGTGGCTTCGTTCCAGTTGGTGGAGGCGCAGTGAGTTTCAGACGTCGTAGCTCTCTTTAATGTAGGCCACGGCGTCATCGAAGGTCGGATATTCCATCATCTTGGATTGAACGCCGCCCTCAGGAAACTTCACCTGCGCCGTCCACTTTCCGCCGATCGTCTTCTTGATGAGGACTTCGCCGAACTTCGGCACTTCGGTCTTTTCAGTCATGTTCCCCTCCCTTTGTGGAGCGGCATGCAAACGCAACCGCAAGGATGGGTCAAATGAGCGAGTATCCAGAAATCCAGATCGGCCGCGAACGCAACGAAGATGGGCAAATGATGGTCCGTGTCGGCGGCGCTTTGTGCGGCACAGTCGAAGGGCTGAAGGAAATGATCGACGGGGAGGTTGAGCGGGAGATCCTGCGCAAGCTCCGGGCTGCTGGCGTCACGCTGACGCTGGAAGGCGGCGAGCCCCGCGTGAGGGTCCCAGCATCCGTCGCGAGTCTGGTGAAGATTGAGGGGAAGCCTTCCGCCTTCACAGTCGTCGCAGATCAGTTCGTTGTCACAGACGGGTTCGCCATCGACCCTCACTTTGCTCGCCGGGTCGAGACCGTCGTCCGTGACGCGCAGAAGCGCCGAGCTCTCTGATGCTCTCGACAGCCGTCAAGAACCTCTACAACGAGGGCCGCATCTCCACGCGGCAGATGATCCGGTTCCAGTTCGGGTCCGGCATCTATGGGCTGATCGCCCGCAACGAGCCGCTGACATTCGAAGGTGTCCTCTACAAGCCTTTCGGCCTGATTGAGGTTTCCGACCTCGGCGGCGGGACGGGCACGACGGCCGACGGCAGCTTCACGCTGACGCTGGCGGAAAGCCCTGACGATGGCCTGACGCCGGAAGTGCTGATCCAGATCGAGGATGAGGATTACCGGGACCGGCCCGTGCGGGTGATGGATGCCCACTTCCATCCCGACACCGGCGAACTTCTTCAGGTCGAGACGGTCGCACGCGGGTATCTGGACGTTGTCGAGCATGCCATCGACCAGGACCGCGGCTACGTCATCACGGCGCGCTGCGAAGGCCGCCAGCTCGACTACAGCCGCACGAACGGCAGGGTTCGCTCCACGGCAGATCAGCGCCGCCGCGCACCGACCGACAGGTTTTTCGAACACGCCGGTAGGGCAGGTCGCGTCGAGGTGCTTTGGGGCCGCCTTAGTTCACAGGGATAATCCATGACCAGAGTTCCAGACTGGCAAGAACGCCTCAACGCGGTTGTGGCGAAGCATCAGGCCATGGATGGCGCATGGGGCACGTCCGACTGCTGGACGCTCACCATGGACGCCGTCGAGGCCGTGCAGGTCAAGCGTATCCTCTCCCGCCTGTCCCGCTACAAGAGCGAGGCCGCCGGCTACCGGGTGTTCTCCAAGGCCGGCTTCAATACCGTCGAGGAGGCGCTGGCGTCCGTGCTGGAGCCTGTGCCTGTGCTCATGGCGCAGCGGGGGGATGTCGGCGTGATCGAGCGCGAGGGCGTGATCTCGTCGGGCGTCTTTACCTCCGCAGGCTTCGCCGTCCGCACGATCTATGGCCGCACCGACACCATCGACGGCAAGCGCTTCGAGACCGTCACCGGCGCCGACGTCCAGTTCCTGCCCATCTCGGCGGTGAAGACAGCTTTTCAGGTGCGATAGATGCCCTTCATTTCCGCCATTACAGCCGCCGTCTTTGGCGCCGGCACGATCGCTGCTGGCATCGCCTCGGCCGCCATCGGCATCGGCCTCAACTTCGTCGTCGGGAAGCTGCAGGCGAGCCGGGCGAAGAAGGACGCCAAGCAGGCAGGCGGCACGCAGTTCGATCGCGAATACGGCGAGAACGTCAGCCGTAAGGTCGCCTGCGGATATGTCGGGATTGCCGGGCACGACGTCTACGTCAACACCTTTGGCAGCTCCAACAAGCACCTGCAGCAGCTCTTCGTGTTCAGCGACTTCCCCTGTGATGGGCTTTCCCGCGTCTGGGCCGGCGGCAAGGAGCTTTCTCTCAACGTCACGGCCTCCGACGCAGTGGTGCAGGTCTATGAAGTCTCCAGCGGCGACTATGCCGGCAAGATGAGTTTCATCTTCTACAACGGCCAGCAGATCACTGCTGATGGCGGACTGATCGAAAACGCCAACCCTGCAGGGCGATGGGGCTCGGATCATGTCGGACCTGGGATCTGCTACGTCATCGCCTTCATGACCTATGATCAGGAGCTGTTGAACAGCTTTCCCGAGTTCTTCTTCGAGATCCGGGGGGCAAGGCTCTTTGATCCTCGCAAGGGCGCAGAGTTCGGCGGCTCGCATGTGTGGGGAAACTACGCCACCTATGAGTTCACCGAAAACCCGGTGGTCATGGACTACAACTACCGCCGCGGCTTCTCTTGGAACGGCGATATGTTCTGCGGCATGGGCATGGCGTCCGAAGATCTGCCGATCGACCGCTATGCGGCATCCGCCAACATTTGCGACGAGATCGAAGGCGGGGAAGCTCGCTACCGCTGCTCGGTCCTGCTGGATTGCGACGTCGACCACGGCGACAACATCGATGCGCTGATGCAGGCCTGTGGCGGCATGGTGATCGACAGCGTTGACGGTTCATGGCCCCTGATCGGGACGGCACAGCCCATCGTCGCCACCTTCACCGACGACGATCTGATTTCAAACGAGCCGGTTCGCTACCAGCGTCGGCGTTCAATGGCGGATCTCGTTAATTCGGTCGGTGGCACCTATCCGGAGTCCTCCAACATGTGGAGCCCGGCGGGCTACGACACGCAGACCAATGCCAGCCAAGTGGCGCTCGATCGCCGTACCCGCGACCTGGCCATCAACTTCGCCACGGTCCCGTCTAAGCGCCAGGCGAACCAGCTGGCGTCGATCTACTACAACGAGAACCGCTATGAGGCGACGGCCGACATCGTTCTGCGTCCCTACTTCCAGGACATCAAGGTCGGTGACTGGGTGCAATGGAACTCCGCACGCTACGGCGAGCGGGTCTACATCGTCCAGAGTCGGTCGATCAGCGCCCTGACCAGCGACGGGCCGCGCAATGTCTCGCTGTCGCTACAGGAGCGTGACGGGGCGATCTATGCGGGGGCAGGGACCATTGCTCCAGTTGTGCCATTCCCGAATGGCGAGCCGGTATATCTGAACGAACTGCCAGACTGGACGGTTATTCCCGTTCTCAGTGTTGGGCCTGATGGACGCACCTATCCAGCCTTCCGCATGTCCTGGTCGCCGTTCGATGACGTGTCCGTCACTGGCATCGAGTTTCGCTGGTGGCCGAAGACGGAACCCAACAACGTCTTCTATCGGTCCACGCCTCCAGACGTGACGATCGCCTTCATTCAGGAAGGCATCGTCAGCGAGCGCATCTATGTCTTTCAGCACAAGCTGATCGCGCCTGGCCGCGTGACGACATGGTCGTCAGAGGTCGAGCAGACATCGCTCGACGGCGGCAATGGCGACCTTGAAGTCTACCTCGCCAACCTGAACCAGGAGGTGAAGGACGTCTTCGCGCAGATATTCCAGGAGCTCGGCGACACCCGCCCGCTACTGGAGCAGTTGCTGACAAACTTCCAGCTTGACGCAGTCTCGACTGAGGTCTCGCGCCGCCGGCTGGAGGCATCCTTCGACCGCTCCACGGCCACCTTCGAAGAGCAGATTGCGGTCGCGGCAAGCGAACTTGATGCCGTCGCGGCGCAGTTGACGACGCTGACCGCAACGGTAGGCGACAACTCGGCGCAGGGGCTGGTGAAGTTCACGGTGGCGGCCAATCAGGCCGGCGTGGACGCTCGCTTCTCTGTCGCAATTCGCGGATCCACCGCGGATGCCTACAAGGAGACAGGGTTCTTCCTCGAGCTCTACACTGTGGCCGGTGTTCAACGTTCGCGCTTCGCCGTGCTGGCCGACCAGTTCATCGTTACGGATGGGACCAGCAGCACCTTGCCGATGGTCTTCGAAGGCGGCGTCCTGAAGCTTCAGATCGCCAACATCGGGACGGTGACGGCCGGCCTTATCCAAAGCACGAATGGCAAGATGGTCATCAACCTGAACAGTGGCTTCATTTCGATATCGGATTAGAGCATGGCGCAAAGACTTTATACTGTCTCAGGTCGCATCGTCATTAGTAAGCCTGGATATGAAGCATCTCCGGCCTTACCTGACGCGTTCAAACTATTTGACAGCAACTGGGGCGCTACAGGAATGATTGCATTTCAGCAATCCTTTGTAAAATCGGCCGGATCGCCTCTATTTGTACCATTTCCTTTCCCACTTCACTATCCTCCAGCAGTAGAGGGGCCACCAGGAACCGTGTTCAACGATGGAATAATCTTTGACGCTAACGTCGTGAGCGGCACCTATCGTGCGTGGGCAATTTCTCAATGAAGCGAACTGTCATAGGATCTCTGTTCGGTCAAATTGGCGCCTACATCAGCCAGCCTGGTGACGACCTGGATAACCCTCAGAAGAGCCTCCTACTAGATAGCCGGTTTTCTGAGACACTAAACGTCCATTTTGCCGAGAGGGTAAGGCTGAACACCTCCTTCGCCGGAACAAACGTCCAAAGATATTGGATAATAAGAAATTTTCCAAGCGTTGGATTAACTCCACAATACTACACTGGTCTTGTTCTGTACAGTAGCGGAACCGTCACTTATCCCAATGGTGCTATGATGGTTCGCACCAGGACGGTCCAGCGGCTGGAGTTGAATGTCACTCACGACACATACGACATCGACATGGAGATTAATGGCAACGCAATGGATCTCGATGTTTTCTATGTCATCTATAGGAATGCAAGATGAGTGAGAGATTATTCATTGGAAGCGATGGCGGACCATTCAAGATCCGCGTCAGCAAACCTGGTTTCGAGGCTAGAAACGCTTCTGTTCTTCAATCTTTATTGCATGAAGATATGAAGCCAATGTCATTTTTTGCTCAGGGTTATGTCGACGTAGTTACTGGAGCATCAGCTTCTGTATCGCTTGGGATGGCTTTTCCTTTTCCTCCTGTCGTCGTACTTCGGTGCGCTTCAAATCGTGTATGTTCAGGAAGCAACTTTAACAATTATAACGCCGATCTTAACCTCGGCAACGGCGTCCTGACCATTTTCAATAACCTCGGCTACACCGACACGTTCAAGTACGTCGTCTTCATCGCGTAGGCGCCGACGTGCGCAGACAAGGACCATCCCAAAAATGGCAACCTCCTATTACTCGACAGGGACAATCACCCTGACGAACGGCAGCGCTGTGGTCACCGGCACCGGCACGGCGTGGTCGACGGCGCTGATTGCCAGCGGCAACATCTTCGTGCAAGCGCCGGGCAATCCGCTTCCGATCGCCACGGTGGACAGCGACACGCAGATCACGGCGGAGCTCGCATGGACTGGCACGACAGGCACCTACAGTTATCAGATTCAGCTTGACCAGGGGCTCACCAACAGCGCGCAGAATGCGACCAACCTTGCCTATCTGCTCGCCGAGATGCGGCAGGGGACGATTTTCAAGTACGACGCCAGCGGCACGCTCGCAGACAGAGACCTGTTCGACGGCAGGTCGAAAGGCTTCAGCTATCTGGTGACTGGTGGCGAGTCTGCTATTCTCTACGTCAAGGCCACCAACACCAGCGGCGACTGGGCTGGGCCGTATGCCTATGGCACTGGGCCTCAGGGTGAACAGGGACCGATCGGCACGCTCAATCCCATGGGCACCTACAGCGCCGTCACGACCTACGCTGCGAATGACAACGTGCTCTACAACGGCTCGTCCTGGGTTGCGCTGCAGGCGACCACGGGGAACGCGCCGCCGACGCTGCCGACGACGGAGAACGCCTACTGGTCGCTGCTTGCCGTCAAGGGCACTGATGGCACTGGCATCGGTGACATGCTGAAGTCTGTCTATGATCCGCAGAACCTGCAGGTCGATGCTTTCGCTCGTGACAGCCATACAGGCACACAGGAGATCGCGACTGTCGGTGGCCTGCAAACGGCACTGGACTCCAAGGTTGCGGCTTCTTCTGGCGCCATCGTCGGGAGTGCTTACACCGAATTCAACACCTTCTTCGGCGGCGGTGATGCCATTCCTTCCGATGATAGCATTCCGCAGTCGAACGAAGGCTCTGGGATATTGTCCTTAAACTACACTCCGAAATCGGCCTCAAACCGATTGAGGATCAGGGCAGTGGTGCAGTGTAGCTCTGATGCGCTCAGAAACGTCATCGCGGCACTATTCGTCGGAACCGGGAGTAGCGCAGTAAAAACCGGATATGTGGTTACTCCAGGAGCAGGCTACCACATCAACATTGTCGTAGAGCATGAACTGACGGCTGGAACGACTGGCAACGTGGGGATACAAGTTCGCTCTGGCGCTGGTAGCGCGGGTGTTTGCTATTTTAACGGACTCCCCAGCGGGAGGCTATTCGGCGGCACTTCCTCCTGCACACTCACCGTCGAGGAGACCAAGCCATGATCCCGTTCACCGTGACGTCCGCCGTCTATGGCAACCCCGAGCAAACGCTGATTGTTGTAAAGACTGTGGAGAGGGGAACGCTCCTCATCACGCAATCGGGCATGCCGGAAGAGTGGGAGTATTTCCATACGCTCAACGTGGCAGTGGGCGCACATGAGGCGTTCGCGCCCTCGTTCGCGCCCTTGACGTCTCGCCAGCTGCGGCTTGGCCTCGTCACCAATGGCTTCGCTTTGGAACAAGTCGAGGCAGCAATTGCAGCGATCGAGGATCCGCAGCAGCGGGCGGTGGCTTCTATCGAGTGGGAATACGCCTCGCAGTTCGAACGAGACCACCCGCTAATTGCGCAGGTCGGCGCGGCGCTGGAGCTGACGGAAGAGCAGGTCGATGCGATGTGGACCGTCGCTCTAGGCGCCTAGTCCACCCACACCACCAAAGGAAAATCCTATGACCATCACAGCCACGTCGCCGCGTGGCCGCGCGTTTCTGCGCGCCCATGAAGGCAACCCGTTGACGTGCTACCTCGACCCCGTCGGCGTGCCCACGATCGGCACAGGCTTCACCATGGGGAGCAAGGCTGTACGGGCCGCCCTGGCGCGTCTCGGCATTACCAAGCTCGTGCCTGGCAAGACGAAGATCACTGCGGAGCAGTCAGACGCCATCCTGCTCGAGGTGCTGGCTGCCGAGTTCGAGCCGGCCGTTGTTGGCGCGTCGCCATCGGCACGCAAGCAGCACCAGATGGACGCGGCCACCAGCGCCGTGTTCAATCTCGGAACGGGCGCTATGGGCTGGCAGTGGGCGAAGCTCTGGCGCGCTGGCGACATCAAGGCGGCCGCGACCTATCTCGGCAGCCACTACAACACGGCCGGCGGCAAGAAATTGGCCGGTCTGGTGCGTCGACGCAAGGAAGAGGCGCTGCTGTTCGAGCATGGGACCTACACCGGCACGCCAGCCGCTAAGGAAGCCACGCCAGTTCCGCCAGCGCAGCCTGACGAGACCGTCAAGGAAGCGCAGGAGATCCTGACCAGCAAGGGCTTCAACCCTGGCGCCATCGACGGCTGGATGGGCGAGAAGACCAAGGCTGCCGTCATGACCTACCAGCGCGCCCACCCGCACCTTGTTGCCGATGGCATACTCGGGCCTGCCACGCTGTCGCAGCTGCGGCGCGATGCTGGCGTGGCCAAGGAAGTCGTCAAGAAGGGCGCATCGAGCGGACTCGGCGCCGCCATCACAGCTTGGGGCGCCTGCCTTCCGTGGGGCTTGATTGCCGGCGCTGCAGTCGTCGTGGTCGTCGCCTATGTGGCCTACCGCAACCGGGACATCCTGGCGCGCTGGATCAACACGAAGCGCGGCAAGGAGGTGGTGGTGTGATTGGACTTTTTACCTTCCTGGCCAAGATCGGGCTCGGCGGCATGGTCGACAAGGCCATCGGCTTGATGGAACGGCGCGCAGAAATTGAAGTCGACAAGGAGAAGCTGCGCACCGGACTCACCGCCGAATACATGCGCCAGATCGTCGAAGAAACGCGCGTCATGGCGGACTACAACAAGGCGAAGATGCAGTTCCCATGGTTCTGGATGTTCGCCGCGCTGTTCCTCGTGCCCTATGGCCTATGGTGGAACGCTGTCGTCATCGACTCCATCTTCGGGTTCGCCTGGAACGTGGCCGACCTGCCCACCACCGACATGAAAGCGGCCGCAGCGAAGATGATCGAGTGGCTGTTCTATGTTGGCGGGGGCGTAGCTGGCGTCAAGGCGGTGCTACGATGACCGGCCAAGAGATCATGTACGTCATCGGCTTCTTCGTGATGATTTCCGGCGCCCTGTGGGGTGTCTGGTGGCGCGTTGAGGGCAAGGTGGACCGAGCCAAGGCGGAGGCGCTGACAGCCGCCGCAGCAGCTCAGCACGCCGCCGACATAGTGGCCAAAGACCTTGCCGACCACCGCCTGCACGTCGCCACCCACTACAGCACCAAGTCGGGTATGAAAGAGATCAAGGACGAAATCCTCGGCGCGGTGTCCGGCATTCGCGACGATGTTCGCCACCTCGCCACCCGCATCGACTCCATGCACGAATCACAAGCTAAGCCGCGCCCACGTCGGGCCGCTGGCGAATAACGTCGCATCAAGACGACGGACCACCGCACTGGCGGCCTCTCCTTAACCGGGGAGGCCGCCTTTTTGCGTCTTTGAGTGGTGCCTAACGGCCGCACCACTTGTTCCCCTTGTTCGGCCATGGCTGGGCAAGCCCCTCCCTGATCAACACCTGCCCGGCGTCCCTTCCGTCAGGCAGTATCACCCGCACGAGCGCCCGGCGGTCGGAAGTTCGATCCTTCCCGCCGCTATCCGCGATCCGGTAGCCGCCGGCCATAAGCCGTTTCAGCCGCCGGGTCGCCTCGTTTCCAATCTCAAGCTCTCGCTGGCACTCCGGTCTGGAAATTTCCGGGGCGTCTATATCCAGCAAGCGCCACTTCACGCCGCGCTCCCAGCCGGTGTCAGCATCCACCAGACACGTCACGCCCCGCGCTGCCCGGTTCCCGCCGGAGCAGATCTCGATCGCCTCTGCCGGTCCTGCAAGTACGGCGACCGCCGCGATCGTCATTCCTAACTTCTTCATATCCATCTATTCGCCTGGCGCGCCTTCTTTGCATCCCATTGTTCCTCAACCAGCCTGACGGCTTCGGCTGCTGTAGGTTCCCTGCCGCTGTTCGGCGCCTTTGCACGTATGGCGTTCGCCGTCATTCTCTTGGTTACCCTACATCGCGATCTGAACCTTGAAATATCAGGTGTTTCGCACTTGCTAATCCTGCTAGGCTGTCCGTCATGATGTTCTGGCAAGGTGGCAGCATGCGCAGATATGGCACGCTGTGCAAATGTGGGGTGCCGCAGCGACGGAACTTCCCGGGGGTTAGGCTTGAGATGGTTAGGGGGTTTGTTCTGGCGATTGCACTGGCCGCCTCTCCAACGCTGACGGCGGCCAAGGAGCCGCTACAAGATTGCCCGCAGCGGCTGGGCTCGGGACTACTGTCGTCCTCCTCCTTCCAGGACCCTGCTCGGCGCTTTTTGATTGACCTCGGGTCAGTGAGTTTCTCGGTGCCATGGATTTACCTTTCTCCTCGGCCTCCAAAAGCGCTACCCGCCTGCCGCCGGAACAGCGACAGCCTGTCATTTCAGTTTTGGCTACCGGATGCGAGCGCGCCGGAAGTTGAGACTTTTCTAGGAGGTGATTTGGCGCCGCTAGAAGACAATGGAAAAGTTCGCGGTCCCGACGCGGGGATTGTCAAGGTTGTAAAGCTTCAGAGCTTTGCAGGAGACCCGTCTCCTCGAGCTGACGCACGCGTCTTTGCCAGTAACATTCATTACATATTTGGAGACGAACTCCACATTGAAGATCATCAGAATAGCAGGATGATTACTCCCAAAGACCCGCGGGATGGCAGTTATCTCTGGATCAAGGATGGGGAAAAGGCCAGAATATACGTGTTTTGTAACGGCAGTGCTGTGTGTCGCGGTGGCTTTGTGTTGAGTGACGCTTCGCTATCCGGGACCTTTTTGATATTGGAAAAGACGGCATCGATGCGTGAGTCAATCCTGCCGGTACTCACTGATCTGTTGAAGCAATGGAGCTAACCCCATTCTTGGTGGTCAGATCGCGCCATGCTGCCTGTCGAGCGTCCTGAAGTTCACCTGGGGCACGCTCCCACCTGGGGAGTTCATCGTCAGAATCTCAGCCTGAACCAGAAGACCCGATCGGTGGACCCGCCGGATAGCGGCATTCAGGAGGCGCATTGCTTCAGCCATGTTTTCTTCGGCTTCGGCCCGTTCTTCAAGTGCGGAGAGCTCTATGTTCATGCCATCAATATGGCAGTTGGAGCAGAGAGTTGCTAGCCTGCTGGTACCTCCAGTCCATTCCTAATGGATTGGTGGTGGTGGATAGCTTCGTCCAATTGAGTGGAGGTAGCCGATGATCTCCCGCTTGAGGTGACCGTGCTTTCCATACTTTGACCAGATCCGGCCGAGTTCTGCCTCTGCGGTTGCGTAGTCCTCTTCCGAAAGGTCGGCGTCACCGACCACGTAGTGATGTTCTCCCACCGCTCGAATGTCGCAGCCAGTAGCCACTATCTCTCGGACGAAGTCGGCGATCTGGTCTTTTTGCATTTCAGTCATGGGTTCTTCATTCAGAGGAAGATGGGGCGCGCCCTTGCGGTGAGCAACTATCACAAATGAGGGCTCAAAGATCAGCGTCAGGCTTCTAAACGCAGGTGCCGGAGCTCAATCCGACTTCTTCTTGATGATCCCCGCTAAGACGGTATGGTCAGGCTTGTGAGACGGATCCCGTGAGAAATTACAGACGGGGCAGGGCACGCCGGCTCCACCGCAATCGCAGGCTCTTGGCCCTTCCCACGGTCGGCGTGGATGGCTCTCGCATACCCACCCCGTGCTGTCGCAGTTATCGCAAGGGTGCGGCATAGATCCTCCGTTGGCGAGGCGTTCGATAACTCTCAGAGCATAGAAGGCTGAACCGCTATCGCCTGCTCCGGTTCCGACCGCGGTCTTGGCAGAAGCACGAGCTCGTCATCCGGCAAAGGCCGCTGCAGTACCTTCGCCTCAGCCCAGGGCGCACTCAGCCACACCTCAACCTCGTCCGCGTCCCGCAGGATTGCGGGCATCGCCTTCGGATGGATTGGCGCCACGACGGCGTTCGGTTCGGTTGTGAGGAAGGCGAACAGGTCACAGGTGACCATCCCTTCCTTCACCTTGCGCACGCTCTGCCAGTCCCTGACCCAGAGGCCGGCGAAGAACATCAGCGGTTCGCTCTCGTCGCGGGCGAACCATGCGTTCGGGGTGCGGCCGCCCTCAATCTTGCTGGCGGGATCCGGCTCGGCGAAGCGGGTGAAAGGCACCACGCATCGGTTCTCGATGCCGGTCCAGCGAAGCCAGTGCTTGCTCGAGGTGTTGCGAATGTTGGTGGTGCCGCCGTCGGGCTCCATCTTAAGGAGCTCCTGGAAGTCGACGTCCTTCCCCTTCGCCCGCAGCTTGTCCGCTCGCTTCGCCGCCGCCTGGTAGATTGCCTGCTGCGAGCTCGGCATTCCCCAACGGACGCGGATCAGTTCGCGCTCACCGCCATTGTTGCGCACGATCGGCGCCATCTGGTCGGGATAGATGTCCAGCGAAGGCTCGAGATTGCCTAGCCGGTCGAAAGCCTTGGTAACTGCGCGAATGGCCTCCTGATTGGTGGTGACGTTGTAGAGATTGCACATCTAGAGGTCATCCTCATACCGGCTATGGCTGATGCTGTGGGCGCCGCCGACGGGTCCGTCCGCGCCGGCGGGCTCGCTGACGATCCGCCGCTTCGTCACCACGAACTTCCGCGTCAGCGCCCTGACGATGTCGCGAGCGGCTTCATCGCGAGCCGCGTCCCATTCCGCCTTGTCGGTCCAGCGCCGGGCGTCCTCGTCGTCGATATCAAACAATGCCGTGAAGACGGTCAAGTAGATATCGGCCCGACCGGCCGGCTCGAAGTTTCCGAAATCCCAGCGGAAAGAGAATGGAGGAAGTGCTTCGTCGACGATGCGCCGGGCGATGGTGTGGGCTAGCTGCGTCTCTCGCTTTCGCGATCGGCCTGTGCCTGCGAAGCCGTTGAGGGTCGGCCGGTCCAGGCAAGAGATCCGGTGCCTGATCGCTGCCTTCAGTTCTTTGGCTATTTCATCTGCGGACACCGCTCAGGACCTTTCGAAGGAAGGGTGCCATCCGCGCGCGAAGCCTCGGCTAGACGTCACCTCCGTCAGCGCCAGTTGCAGCTTCAGGTGTCTGATGTCGTCCAGTAGGGTGACGATCGTCTGCCGTGCGTCGCCGTCGTGCCAGGCGAGAGCGGCTTCGACTTCGTCAACTGCTTCCTCTTGGGCGGCTTCGTCATTTGGTAACGCTGACACGGGTTCTCCTTCGCGCCGGAGCGCGTGCTGCTGCTTCAGATCTCAGGTGGAGCACCGCCGCCATGCGGCTCCGATGTTCTAGATATGTTCTCATCGCGGCGGGAGTCAATGCGATTTCTTATTAAGCATTTCCTGTTGCAATGGGCGCATGACCAAGCGCCCGCGGAAGACTACGAAACCGTTGCTGACCGACAAGGAATTGCCGCTGAAGAGCGGCAAGGTCCGGCGCCGCGACCCGAAGCAGCCGGGTCTTCCCTTCGACCCCATGCCGGAGAGGATCGCGCCATGCTTGGCGAAGCTCGCCCCTAAGCCGCCACAGGGCGACGAGTGGTCTTACGAATTGAAGTGGGACGGCTACCGCCTAGCTGTTCACATCGAGCCGACGGGTGTGCGGATCATCACCCGCGGCGGCCATGACTGGACCCACCGCTTTCCGGGGATCGAGGCCGCGGCGCGGGGATACATGCCGAGCACAATGATCCTTGATGGCGAGGCGGTCGTTCTGGACGAGCAAGGACGATCCGACTTCGGCCGGCTGCAAAACTCGCTGGGGACGAGCGGACGGGGGCCAGGCAAGCGACCGGCCGGCAATGCCATCCTATACGCCTTCGATCTGCTCTACCTCGACGGCCACGATCTGACGAAGATGGATTATGCCGCGCGTCGATCGCTCCTGGAGGAGGTCGTGCCATCGGGGCAGGAGGGAGGCATTCGCCTATCCGAGGAGTTCGACGTGGATCCGGACTTGCTATTGCAGCACGCCTGCACCCACGAACTCGAAGGCATCATCGCCAAGAATCGGGACAGGTCGTATCGACCAGGCCGCAATGGCGACTGGCTCAAGATCAAGTGCATCCAGAGCGACACCTTCGCGATCGTAGGCTATGAGCCGTCGACCGCCGTGCCCGGCGCCATTGCCAGCCTGTTGCTAGCCGCGCGCTATCTTGACGGGTGGAAGTACGTCGGAAGCGTCGGGACCGGCTTTAAGCATGACGAGGCGCGCCGACTGAAGAAGCAATTGGACAAGCTCAAGACGAGTATCCCGGTCGTTCAGGTGCCGGGCAAGAGCCTGGTGATGACGGGCCCGTCGCTTTTGGCAGAAATTGATTATCGGGCCTGGACCCACACCGGGACGCTTCGGCATGCATCCTTCAAGGGGCTGCGGGAGGGGGAGGACTGGGCGGAGGTTTATCGGGTGACGGATCAATGAAGCCGCTGTTAACTGCAGCCGTTGCCCTTCTTGTTGCGGTATCCGCAATGGCTTTCGCCTACACGGACGAAGAGTTGGACAGGGCTCAATGTGAGGAACTCCTCAGAGAATATCGTGTGGCGCAACGGCTGTTCCCGGAACCGGAAACGGAGGAGTACAAGCGCGCTTGGGAGTGCATTGAGCTAGTGGGGCGACGACAGCGACGGTGATGACCTGCTGTTGGCCAGCAGCTAGCGGGCGCGCCTCCTCATTTCCTTGAGCAATATCAAAAGCTCATCGTTCGCAGCCTTGCTCAGCGCCAGATGGTCGCAGACGTCGCTGATGGCGATTATGACCTCTTGTTCACCCCATCCCGCCGAGCCTGCGGCCGCGACCAGGTCCTCCTCCAACCTGTCTCTCGTTACGCCGCCTACCTGCTTCCTCATGGCTTCGCCCGTTCCCTTCGTGCTTTACGAAGAAGACGCAATGCCTCGCCCTTACGCATGGTCGGACGCTTCGGAATCTCGTAGACCAGCAGCGCGGGGATGTCGTCGACGTGGATTAAGGGCGTGCGGCCCATCTTTTTCGCAATGCCCAGGCGTATGGCCCGTTCCCAAACGGTGCGCCCAGTCACGGGCACACCCGTGGCCTCGCTGATTTGCTTTGCAATTTCGTCAGGGGATCGGAGGCCCGACAGGAGCGGAATTTCATCCGTCATGACCTGCTCGCCCCGCGGCGCCTCCTATATGTGCCAAGTCGTTCCTCGCCATCAGGCGCGGCCACGGGTATGCCGGCACTCATTCCCCAGTATCCATCGTAGAACCTGCGCACCAGCGGCACGGGCCGACCGTCGTGCAGTGGGTCTATCCGCGGGAAGCCTTGGCGCTCCAACTGCGGAATGACGACTTTCACCCACCCTGAGGCGCGCTCCTTGCCAACCACGGCAACCGCGATTTCCGCGTCCGTGGCGAAGAGAGGGAGTTGGGAGAGGGGATCGGTCACGTTCGCGACCTCCGCTTCTTCTTTCCACTGAGCTTCAGGAGACTTTTCTGTAGCTGGCAACCCGACAATCCCGGCTTCGCCTGTGTCAATTTCGCGATCTTGGCAGGCTCTCGCATCACTTCCCACAGGGCCAGCAGGTCGCTTTCGGAGAAGAGGTAGTCTCGACCACGCCGGGAACACAGGCCGCGTTGCTTCGCCAGCTTGATGACGCCACGACCTGTCAGCCGCAGCCGCTCCGCAGCCTCATCGGCGGTGTAGATGGTGTCCAGTGGTATTGTAGGGGGCATTGGCGCTCCTCAACAAATTGACATTGCCTCAACAGATGCTGAAGCGCTTGTTCCTGTTTGTTGTGGTGCCCGGCCGGGGGTGCCGTTTTGCGATTGGTGGTCGCGAAATAGAAGCTATTCGTCCGAACCCAAGCGGTCAACCGACAAGTGGTGCAACTTGCGTCGGCGAAAGGATGTGCGCATCTGCAAAATCAGGGTGGCGGCCCAACCGGGCAAACTCGATATCGCGCGTCACGAAGATGTCTCTCTTCGCGTGGTCATGTGCCCAAAAGGCCTGCACGTCGCAGAGCCGATTTCTCCACTTATGGAAGTGGGTAGAGGATGTATCGGCCGGATCTATGCCTTTGACTTCGGCATACCTCGGCCATTCAAATGCGACGTTC
>TARA_R110002051_G_scaffold61799_2_pt1 | contig 41275 bp, 22 predicted proteins | sample TARA_R110002051 | Tara Oceans TARA_R110002051 (sample SAMEA4397023) | marine metagenome | biome: Polar Biome; feature: [MES] marine water layer (ENVO:01000295) within the mesopelagic zone...; material: water (ENVO:00002006), including particulate matter (ENVO:01000060) such as...... | reverse complement strand
ATTTGACTTAGTTTTTAATCAGTAAACTTGCGGATTTAAGGTATTCCATAAAATTAAACAAGTATTATATTGGTTATAGTTCTAATTTAGATGAAAGGTTGGTTTTTCATAAAGCTCCTGAAAAAAATAAGTTTCCTTACAATGCTGATGATTGGACGCTTTTCTATAAAATTGATTGCACAACAAAATCACAAGCTTTAAAAATAGAAGCTCATATAAAAAGAATGAAGAGTAAAGTTTATATAGAGAATCTGTTGAAATATTCAGAAATTACAATTAAGCTTCTAGAAAAATATAAAGACTTTTAATCAGAGTCCCGAAAGCTTTCGGGATTGGTTCGAGCCCAAGAGAAGGAGCAAGTATTTACAGGGCTTCAGAGAGTTTTACTCCTGAAGCCTTTTTTTATTTGCACGTAATTTGCACATAAAACGATTTTTTTTATCATAATTTTTATTTAATACCATTTGGCATTGAATAATAGCAAAACCTATAAATTCCAGTAGCTTGAGCGAATAATTGTCAATTCTTCCAGACGATATAACATCAATCTATACCCATCAAAATTTTTGAAATTAGCGTTTCCAATCTCCAATATTTTCATAAACTCTTGTTTTCCATTGTTAATAAATCAAAACAGTGGACTTGCAACAAAAAATGGAGTCACACACAAAAGCCATTGAACGTTTTGAAAGTCGTATTGAAAGTATGATAAAGCAAGCGAAAATTTATCCTAATTGGGCGGTAGTGATATTTATTGTAGTTATTGTAATAATTATAGGGTCAGTTATATTTAGATAAAGTAAAATTGCATTTTTTCTTGTTATTTCCAGTTCTATTGCACATAACTTCAATATTACAGGTTCGAGTCTAGTTCTCGCTAGTTTGACACTTACTTTATTAAATAGTTTTTCTAATTGTTGTGTAATATTAAAAGCCAAAGCTTTATAGCTGTCCAGACTTAGGCTAACCATACCAAAGAGACGACTGGCAGAAGAAATATAGAACCATCTACTCTTACGGGAGGCAATGAAAGGGTTCATATAATTAACTGGGTAAATTTCAGTTTTAGTACAAGAGTTGAAAAATAACAAGAATTTTTAAATATTACCGGGCGCCCCAGTTTTTGTTGGCATTGAATCCCATTACTAACTCTAATTTTCCTCCTTTTGAAAAGTCATCGTGTTGAAAATAGCATTTATTCCAATCTTGATCATTTAATTTAGCGGATTGAATATAGACATTTTCAGCTGAGTTATTTATGGTTGAAATTGTAAACGCTTCCCCTTGATAATAATCAGGATGCAATGAGATTATTACTTTGTCGAATATAGGTGAAGTAATTTCGTATGATGAATTTACTGATGCTCCTCCATCCATTTGAAACAGTCCTATAGACATAAGTACTCCAAGTGCACCCATTTGCCCTTGATCTTCATCACCGTTGTATCCACCATAAGGTGTTGTGTCTCCAAAAGTAATTTCCTTTACTTTTCTAACCCATTTTTGAGTAAGCCAAGGAGAGCCACTAAAATTAAATAAATGAGCCATTTGGCACGATGGTTGGTTTTCATAATCGACCCAGCTTTTTGCATGTTTACCATGAGGGGCTATAAACCGATTTGCTTCTGCTTTACTAAATGAACTTTCCAAAAAAGTGGTATATTTTTCTTTTCCTCCAAATAAACTGATTAAACCATTTAGATCATGTGGTACATAGTTGGTATAGATAGCAGAATTACTTTCGCAAAAACCTTTTGAATTGAATTTTTCAGCAATCGGACTAAACTCATCAATCCATGAACCATTTATATTACGTGGATGAATAAATTTAGTTTTAGGATTCCATAAGTTCCTGTAGTTTTCAGAACGATTCATAAAATAGTTGTAATCTTCGTTCTTGCCCATAGTTTTTGCTATTTGTGCAATACACCAATCTTGGTATGCATATTCAAGTGTCATGGAGGCACCATCTTTATGTAGTCCCTTACCACGTAATCCTTCAGGCACATAACCTCTATCTAAATAGTAAGTCATTCCGCCTCCAGTTGGGTTGTCATCATGTTCATAACCCGCTCTATCTCGAATCCCGTCGGGATATGCGTTTTTCAATAGCCCCTTGTAGGCCAAATCAACATCATAATTTCGTATTCCTTTATTGTATGAAGTAGCAAAAAAAGATGTTGCAGGGTCTCCAATCATGACGTAGGTGTAATTTCCTCCAGAAGGCCCACGAGGTATCAAACCTCCATCGGAATACATGTTTATCATGGAGTTACAAAAGCCATCCATAATTTCAGGATATGCCATAGACCATAGTGTATTAAGCGTCCAATGACTTCCCCATAATGCGTCGAAATTATATTGGGGAAAAACAGGTTTGCCTACACTATCCAATTTAACTTGTTTTATTGCAGGCTGATCCCCTGTCATATCACAATACTCACCATTTACGTCGCTTACTATTCTTCGTCCCAATAGTGCGTGCCATAAATCTGTGTAAAATTTAACTTTTTGTTTTTCTGTGCCGCCAGAAACTTCAATACGAGAGAGCATAGATCTCCATTCTTTTTTTGATGCTGCTATCGTTTTTTCAAAATCCCAACCCGATAGTTCTACGCTCATATTATTTCGAGCATTTTCTATGCTGGTATACGAGATAGCTACTTTCATTAAAATAGGTTTATCATTGGTTTCAAAACGTAAATAGGCGCCATTGTTTTTGCCATTGACTTCTGTGACTTGCGAAAGAAGTTTAGCGTTTTCCCATCCTCCGAATTCTTTTATCTCCTGATTCGTTTTTGCGACAAAATAAACATAAGTTGGTTTAGGTCTTCTCAAAGTTTTACCTATTAAAGAGAATCCTTCTATTTCATAATTATTAATTTTTTTTACGTAAGATGAATCAATTTCACCGTGCGCCAAAAAGGCTCCTGTATGAAAATTTATATAAGCACTATCTGTTTTTGGAAACGTGTATTTATGAAAACCTACACGTGTTGTTGAAGTTAATTCTGCCGTGATACCATAATCATCTAAAACTATTTTATGGTAACCAGGTTGAGCAATTTCTTTATCGTGCGTAAACGATGATTTTGTTTCCTCCATTCCTAAATGACTTAATTGTTCACCTGTTGTTGGCATAACTGGTATTCCTGCCATTTGCCATGAGTGTATATGACTAAAAGCTCTAACATGTAAACTATCATATAAATAACCGCTATTCCAACTGCCTTTTGTCCATGTGTCTGGACTTAAGTTTACCATACCAAAAGGACGACTAGCAGAAGAAAAATAGAACCATCTACTCTTATGGGAATCAATGAACGGATCAACATAAGTAACTGGATCAATTTTTGTTTTAATACAAGAGTTACAAATTAATAGGACTAATACGCTAGTAATTAAAATTTTTAATTTCACTTTTTTTAATGTAAGATGATTTTGCTTAGGTGTTACAACTGGAAAATGCATAAGCAAATTTTAATAAGGCATTAAGTTATTAAAAAGAACTGAATTTTTGTTTTAGAAATTCATCTGTTTTGGTTTAAATTGGTACAAATTTTACTTATAAAATAAGCCCTAAAGTTTTTTAAATTTTAATAATAGAAAAAAAAGTCCTTTTAACTGATCACTAATACTATTACGTAATAAATTGTATGCTTTAGTTAGGTGTCCTTCCACAGTTTTAATTGAAATATTCATGTATTCGGCAATTTCAATATTTGTGAGACCGTCTTTTTTGCTCAACAAAAAAGTTTCTTTGCATTTAGGAGGTAAACGAGTTATACCCTTAGTTATTATTGCAATCTTACGTTCCAATAATGTATCATTACTGTCGTCAACCACCTCATTTAATGCTTCCACATAGGATCTTTCTAGTAACGAAATAGCCTTGGTCCTATGATATTGATTGATGAATTCATTGTAAGTGGTTTTATATAAGAAATTCTTTATCGAATAATTTGGATTTAAAAGCTTTCTGAATTCCCAAGTTTTTAAAAACACATTTTGGATGATATCCTCAGCACTAGCTTTATCGTTGACTAGGCTTAATGCATAAACATAAAGTGGTTTATGATAAACATTAACTAGGTGTGCGTAAGCATTTTCGTCACCTTTCTTGAGATGTTCTATTAATTTGGTGTTATTTAAAAAAGAATCAGATTTAATCAAAACTTGTAAATTATCATTAAGTGCAGTGTAAATATCACAATATAATAACAAATAAGTAAAAAAAATATTAAAAAAGCAAGGGTTATTCATTTTCACTTTGTAATTATAATATAAAAGTTTGCAAAAAAATGGCATCAAAAATTGAAAAACTAATAGTAAAATATTTAACAAAATCAGCTACAAGCAATGATTTAGACGATCTTTCAGAATGGATAAAAGAACCGTCAAATAAAATTTTTTTCAAGGGCTTCGTGCAAACACATTATGTAATTTCATATAGTATGAACAATCCAGACACAAAAAAAGTACTTGAGCAACTACTCAAATCTATAAAAAAAGAGAAGTCCCTTGTTTATAAATTAAAAAATAAATCAACATATAGATACATAGCTGCGGCTATGCTTGTTGGACTATTAGTTTCAGTTCATTACTTGACCAATAGTATTCCTGATAAAAGTTTAGAGAACAATATTCCTGTATTAGTAAATACTGAGATTGAACCAGGCACTGATAAGGCGACTTTAACATTAGGAGATGGGACTATTATAGCATTGGAAAAAGGCAAATCCTATGCAGCCAATAATTTAAGAAGTAATGGAGAAAAATTAATCTACGATGCTAACCATGATGCAAATACTGAAACAGCATACAACTATTTAACCATCCCAAGAGGTGGGCAATTTCATGTTGTTTTATCAGATGGAACAGAAGTATGGTTAAATTCCGAATCCCAATTAAAATATCCAGTAAGGTTTAATAAAGGAGAAACACGAAATGTGGAGTTGCTCTATGGTGAAGCTTATTTTAAAGTATCCCCAAGTTATAAACATGATGGAGCAAAATTTAAAGTACTCAATATATTTCAGGAAATAGAAGTATTAGGTACTCAATTCAACATGAAAGCCTATAAAGATGAAACACATATTTATACCACATTGGTTGAAGGGGAAGTAGCTGTAACTAATGGTGCTTCAAAACAAAATCTTGCACCAAATGAACAGTTAATCCTTGATGTTAAAAACAACGCTACTAAAGTATCAATGGTCGATGTAAAGGGAGAAATTGCATGGATTCATGGCGATTTCATTTTTCAGCATAAACCTCTAGAGGAAATCATGAAAGTACTTTCGCGATGGTACGATGTAGAGATTGAGTTTCAAAACGAATCACTTAAAGACATTAAATTCAATGGAGAGTTAAGTAAACATCAAAAACTAGAAGAAATCCTTTTACTAATCAAAAACACAAACAACATCACCAACTATGAAATAAACGATAAAAAGATAATACTAAAATAAAAAAGAGGGACACACATCACATCCTACTGTAAATAGTTTTCCCTCCTTTAGTGCGATTAATTAATTAAATGTTTAACTAACTAATACTATGTAAATTTATGGAAATTAAATTAACAAATGCCTGTTTTCTATATAGAAAACATCTTCTAAAAATCATTATGAGAACGTTCGTCTTCCTGTTTTTCTGCTCAGTATTTGGGTTTACTCCAAATAATGTATTATCCCAAGGTACAACAATTGTTGTTGATGAGGATAAAGAAGTAACTGTAGATGACGTTTTTAAAATGATTAGCGATCAAACAGATTATAAATTCATTTACCAAGAAAATCTGTTCAAGAATGCCTCTAAAATAACGTTGAAAAAAGGCACTATAAAAGCCAACGAATTACTAGAAAAATGTATTGTTAATACCCGTGTTATTTTTGAGATTTCAGATAGTGGTGCTATCATTATCAAAAAGAAATCAATTAGCACGAATGGTATTGATGATGCAGCTCAAGAACAGACAATATCCGGAACCGTAACAGATGCCAGTGGCTTGCCGTTACCAGGTGTAAGCATTATCGTAAAAGGAACACTTACTGGTGCTGTAACCGATTTTGAAGGGAGTTATACAATTAAGATACCACAAAATGCTAATACTTTAGTGTTTTCTTATTTAGGCTTTTTAAAACAGGAAATTACCATAGACGACAAATCGGTAATAGATGTGATACTTAAAGAAGACATATCAAAATTAGACGAAGTTGTTGTCATTGGTTATGGTTCTAAGAAACGTGAAGATTTAATTGGAGCCGTTTCCACCGTTCAGGCAAGCCAAATTGGCGTACAGCAGGTAAACACTTTCCAAGAAGCTTTAATAGGTCAGGTGTCTGGGGTTCAATTCAGACAAAATGGTGCGCCAGACGGTGGGCCTCAATTAACCATTAGAGGAGTTGCTTCGTTAGGAAATAACACGCCTTTATATGTGGTTGATGGTTTTCCATTAGGAAACAGTGAAGCCATTGCGTCTCAACGCGACAACTATATTCTTGGCTCCATAAATCCTACCGATATTGAATCGATAAGTGTTTTAAAAGATGCATCAGCAAAAGCCATTTATGGATCCAGAGCATCCAACGGCGTTATAATCATTACAACAAAACGAGGTGTTAAAGGGAAGCCTAAATTCTCATTCAGCACAAATCTGGGCATACAAACCATTCCAGATTACGAAAAACAAGATGTATTGAATGCCGAGGAATTATACCAATACCAATTGGATTTTTATGACGATAAAGAGGCTGATGGGCTTCCTTTAGGCGGGTTGCAAAGAAGACAGAGAACCTTCCTTTTAGGCTTAACAGATATAGGCCCTGATAACGATTGGTTTGATTTAATTACCAGAAATGGTTATGTTAAAAAATACGATTTAGGTGTTAGAGGTGGCTCGGAAAAGGTAAGATATAGTGTTTCTGCAGGACTTGAAAACAGAGAAGGAACGTTGATAGGGACAGATTTTAAACGATATTCCATCAATGCAAATTTTGATATGGAATTAAAGAACAACCTCAAATTCGGTATTAATTTCGCACCCTCACAAGCTATAGCTACTGGCGGAAGAACGGAAGGTGGCGCAGGGAACTTTCAAATTTACAATGCCGTTTCTTTGGCTGCATGGACCGATCCAACAGCACCCTTGTTTGATGATGAAGGCAACTTAACTGGTGTTACCGAAGGTAATTTAATTTACCGAGCCAGAAATATAAACCCCGTCACCTTATTAACTAAAAGAGTTGATACAAGACGTACCAACCAAATACGTCTAGGGACTTTTTTAGAATGGGAACTATTACCGGGACTAACAGCAAAAACATTTGGTTCTTTACAGTATCTTGATAGAAATAACAGGAATTTTACCCCATCATATTTCCCTGGAAATAGCTTGAGTCCTAGCTTGCTGGGAACCCAACAAGCCAGTGCTCGTGTGTTTACCCAAAATAACTTTAACTGGGTTTTTGAAAACACTTTGAATTACAAAAAAACATTCAACGATGTTCACAATGTTGATGCTTTGGTTGGTTATACCATGGAAAAACGCGAAGGAACATCCTCCAACGTAGAATCATCAAATTTAGCCGATGAGGCCATTCAATTGCCAAGTGGTCAAAATTCAGTAGAACCAACCGATCTGTCAGCAAATGCTTCAAGCGATTCCAATGCACTTATTTCAATGATAGCACGTGTAAACTATGCGTTTAAGAATCGTTATTATGTTACGGCTACAGTACGTCGTGATGGGTCTTCAAGATTTGGAGAAGGCAATCGATATGGAACGTTTCCATCCATTGCTGCAGCATGGAGGATTTCTAGCGAACCATTTTTTGAATCTATAAAAGATGTTATTTCCGATTTTAAAATTGAAGGAGGTTATGGAGTTAGCGGTAATAACGGATTAGGCAACTACCAAGCACAAGGTAGAATTAATCCTGGAGCACAGTTTAATTATACCTTTAATGGTAGTAATGAGCCTGGTGTTGTTTTAACAGGTCTTCCAAATTTAGCTGCCAAATGGGAAGAAACCCAGGAGACCAACTTTGGTGTAGATTTAGGCTTATTTAAAAATAGAATTACCATTGGTTTTGATTACTATAACATTTCATCGGTAGATTTCTTGGCGTCAGTACCTTTACCAGCTACCAGTGGTTTCGGCAGCGTTATTGATAATGTAGGAGAAATTGAAAATAAAGGTTTTGAAATTGATTTAAATCTCAAAGTTTTCAACACCAAAGATTTACAATGGAATGCTAATTTTAACTATTCTCAAAATGAAAATAAAGTCATCGATTTAATCCAAGAGGAAGGCTTCTTTAACCCAGGTGGCAGTAACATTGCGGGCATCAATTTTACAGAAGTTAGAGAGGGTCAAACTATTGGAAAATTTTTAGGACTAAATATTACAGGTTTATTTACCCAGACAGAAATTGACGATGCCGATGTGCCTAAATACCCTGGAGCTATAGAAGGTTCTATTAAATTCAAAGATGTTGATGAAGATGGTCGACTTACGGATCAAGATGTGGAAATAATTGGCGATTCAAATCCTGATTTCACTTTTGGATTTAGCCAACAAATAAACTATAAAAATTTCGATTTTAGTATGAGCTTAGATGGTTCTGTAGGAGGCAGTATTTTATTTGGACAAACACAATTTTTGGATAATCAAAATGATGGTCAATTTAATATTAGTAGAAAATTGTTAGACCGTTTTAGACCTGGCGATGATCCAACTACCAAAGTCATTCCTGGTATTGGTAGTAATAATAGTCAAATATTTTTTAGAAAACCAAATTCATTATCCGTTCAAAAAGCAGATTATCTCTGGATTCGAAACATCACATTTGGCTACAGACTAAATGACGATTGGTCTAAAGATTACTTTGACAGTATTAGGGTATACGCAAGTTTACAAAACCCAATTCTTATCTCTGGGTACGATTACGGAAGTCCAACAACAAATAGAGCTGGTGATAATGCATTGGTTAGAAATGTAGATTACGGAGCATATCCCATTTCAAGAACACTCGCTATTGGTTTAAACGTAACATTTTAATAACATCAAAACAAATAATTATGAAAAAATATATTAATTGGATATTAATGCTATTGGTTTTCACAAGCTGTGATGATTTTTTAGATGAAACTCCAGAAGCCTACAGAACACCTCAAGGATTCTTTGAAACTGTTCAAGAAATAGATCAAGCTGTGGCAGGAATATATGTCTCTAACCGTAGTTTATATACTGAGCAATTACAATTGCGTTTTGGTGAAAGCAGATCTGATAATACCAACATTGAATCAACTGGAGATTCAGGGGGAATTGACGATGATGAATTAAATGAATTTACAATGCAGGCTAATAATTCCCGAATAGGAAATTATTGGTCCACTAATTACCAAGGGATTTCTAGGGCGAATTTTGTACTGGCAAATATCAATCGCCCCGACTACCCGACTGTTGAGGCTAAAAACTTTAGAGAAGGTGAAGCCTTGTTTTTTAGAACATGGTTTCACTTTAATTTAGTACGCGTGTTTGGAGATATTCCCTATGTCACTAAAGCTGGTGAAACACCTGAGGAAATAAGGTCTGAGGAATTTTTAATAAGAGACCCAGCCGATGAAGTATATGCCAGTTTATTGGTGGATGCCGATAAAGTCATTTCATTATTACCCACTCCCTCTGCAATAAAAGCCGACGATAAAGGGCGTGCAACCAAAGGAGCCGCATTGATGCTAAAAGCCAAAATTCATATGGCACAACAGCAATACCAACAAGCCATCCCATTATTGGAACAAATTACAACCTTAGGTTACGGTTTATTGCCTAATTATGTAGATGTTTTTAAAACAAAAAACCACATAGAAAATATTTTTGAAATTCAAAATTCTTTTCCACTCGGTCAAACCATCGATTTGTTTACCAATTTTGTGCCTTCAGTTAGTGGCGAAGAAATTTTAGGTGTCGGCTCTACCCCAAATAATCGAGGAAACCAATTTAGGCCCACACAAGATTTAATTGATTTATATGTAGATGGCGATGCGAGAAAAGACCATAATATCTCTGTATATACAGATAATGTCGGTAATACTTATAACTGGGCCAGTAAGTTTGCTTTCCCTTTTGTAGAGCCCGGAGAGCAAGACATTAACGTGCCTATGTTTCGTTATGCAGATGCTTTATTAATGTTAGCAGAATGTTATGCAGAAGCTGGTGGTGGAGATCCTGCAACCATTATTGTTACTATTAGAACCCGTGCAGGAATAACTAATCCTGCTCTTAGTGCTGCTGAATTGGCTGACATTACAAAAACCATTGCAGATGAGCGCAGGCGTGAACTAGCTTTTGAAGGACATCGTTTCTTTGATTTATTAAGAAGAAACGAACTCGTTTCCGTCATGACGGCGCATGGTGCCCAACAAGTGGCCGATGGTTTAACGGTTACGGCAAATGCCTATCAAAATATCAGGGTTTTAGTTGGCATACCACAAGGACAAGTTGATCAATTCGGTTTTCAACAAACGGATGGTTGGTAATAAATATTTAGTTTGAGTTTGTTTATTTAGTTAGGTAAAGGTGGTTCAAATGTATTTTTGAAACACCTTTATTACTTCTTAAACATGAATTTACAATCTCAAATGATTATTGGTCTAAAGACATTTCATAAAAAGGAAAAGATAGTTATGTAGGTTAATAATGGTCGTGTTGGTTAAAGCTGTTATAGTGCATGCACAAGATGTTAAACCGTGGCAAATTCCACATGTTTTATAAGTAAATTAATTACCATTAGGGGCTCTTTAATGTCTTATCCATTTTGGTAATTGACTTACTAAAAAGGTTTTCGTTTGAAACACCAATTATTTGTATAATTAAATAGATATGAAGCATTTTCTATATATTATTTTAATCTTGATTGTAAGCTCTTTTTCTTGTAAAAATAAATTACCTATTACAAAAAATGAAGTTTTAAATGTAGAGGAGTTAGAAGCTGATTATCTGTGGAAAGCCCAATGGATCGGTACGGATGTTGGCACAGATACGGTTAATACTTGGATTAATTTTAGAAAAGAAATCGATATAAAAACCATTTCTGATAAGCCTATAATAGCTAGAATTGCTGTCGATACAAAATATTGGCTTTTGATAAACGGAAAAATGGTAGTATTTGAAGGCGGATTAAAACGAGGTCCAACACCAAAAGACACCTATTATGACAAAGTAGATATAACTTCATATTTAAAAAAAGGCAAAAACACCTTCGCGGTTTTGGTTTGGTATTTTGGAAAAGATGGTTTTTCCCATAAAAGTAGTGGCAAGTCAGGCTTGCTGTTCGATGTACAGACCGATGCTTTTAATATCTTATCCGATGCCACTTGGAAAGCATGGTTGCATCCTGCTTTTACAGAAACCAACGCCCCTCATCCTAATTATCGATTGCCTGAGTCTAATGTTGCTTTCGATGCCAGAACCGGCAATTTTGATTTTATACAACCCAATTTTGATGATATAGCAAAACCAAATGCCATTGTATATGGAACAGTCCCAACGACACCTTGGAATCAATTGGTACAACGCCCCATTCCGCAATGGAAAAATTTTGGATTAAAATCGTATAATACGAATCTAACTTTTCCATTTATTTCCACGGGAGACACTCTAAAATTAGCGTTGCCTTATAACGCGCAGATTACGCCATATTTTGAATTAGATGCAAAAGAAGGCCTTCTTATAGAGATGCTAACAAGTAATTACAGAGGCGGAGGACCACCAAATGTAAGAGCAGAATACACCACAAAGCAAGGTGTTCAGTCTTATGAAAGTTTTGGCTGGATGAATGGCGAGACAATATACTATATCATTCCGAAAGGTGTTAAAATATTGGATTTAAAATACAGGGAAACAGGTTATAATACGGAGTTTACAGGAAATTTTGAATGTGATGATGATTTTTACAATCGGTTGTGGCAAAAATCATTACGTACTCTATATGTAACCATGCGCGATAATTACATGGATTGCCCAGACAGGGAACGCGCCCAATGGTGGGGCGATGTGGTTCTGGAAAGTGGCGAAGCCTTCTACGCATTATCGCCGAGTTCTAACCTATTGGTTAAAAAGGGCATATTGGAATTAGCAAATTGGCAACGTCCCGATAGTACGATGTATTCGCCTATACCCGCTGGAAATTGGCACCAAGAATTGCCAACACAAATGCTGTCCAGTATTGGCACCTATGGCTTTTGGAATTATTATTGGCATACAGGAGATAAATCCACTTTAGAAAAGGTTTATAAAAATGTTGAAAAATACTTGGCGCTTTGGAAGTTAAATGATAATGGAACTGTTATAGCCAGAAAAGGTGGTTGGACTTGGGGCGATTGGGGCGGTAACAAAGATATGCCCATCTTATTTAATACCCAATATTATATGGCTTTGGATAGCTATTACCGAATGTCGGAATTGTTGGGAAAAACTGAAAACGCATCACCTACAAAATCTAAAATGGAACAATTTAAAAAAGATTTCAATACTGAATTTTGGAACGGTACTGCCTATCGTTCATCAGAATACCAAGGAGAAACAGATGATCGCTCACAAGGTTTGGCAGTCGTTTCTGGTTTAGCTGATACTGAAAAATATCATGCTATTTTAAAAATATTAAAAGTAGAAAAACATGCCAGCCCCTACATGGAAAAATATGTGTTGGAAGCCCTATTTCAAATGGGTTATTCCGAGGAGGCCTTGCAACGCATGCAAGAACGTTTTTCAACCATGGTAAACCATCCAGATTATAGCACGATGTGGGAAGGTTGGGGTATTGGGGCAAAAGGTTTTGGCGGTGGCACTACCAACCACGCATGGAGCGGAGGAGGACTTACGTTGTTATCACAATACGTTGCCGGTGTTTATCCTACCTCTGCGGGGTATGATACCTTTCAAATTAAACCACAATTGGGTTTTTTAGAAAAAGTGAAAGCAGTGGTGCCAAGTATTAAAGGAAACATTGAAGTAGAAATTGATGCTACAAACGGGTATGGATTAAAATTGAAAATTCCTGAAAACACAAAAGCAAAAATCTATGTGCCTTCAACATTCAAAGAGATTTCAGTAAATGATAAAACAGTTCAATTTGCGACAGAAAAAGATTATCATTTTATAGAAATAGCATCAGGAAATTATCACATTAAAGCAAATATAAGATAGCTCAATATTCATATAAAAAAAACAGCATATGTATTATCATCTAAAAAGAATTTTACCCTGTATTGTTACAACTGTATTGTTACTTGGCTGCAAGGAAGAGAAAAAGGAAATTATTGATAATTCCAAACCAAACATCGTACTGATTGTTGCGGATGACATGGGTTGGTTCGATTTGGGCTGTTATGGCAACGCATTTATTGAAACCCCTAATTTAGACCAGTTGGCAAGTCAAGGTATCCTTTTTACGGACGGATATGCGGCGGCGCCTTTATGCAGTCCTTCCAGGGCCAGTTTGGTTACCGGTTTGCATCCCATAAGGGTCAATATTACGGAGCACATTCACGGCAACCAGCCTGCAGGCCCCAATCAAAAATTAAAGACGCCTCCTATAAGTCAGCATTTGGATTTGGAATTCACAACCATTCCAGAAGCTCTCAAACCAAAAGGGTATCATTCCGCACATATTGGGAAATGGCATTTGGGAGGCGGTAAATTTTTACCACAATTCCAAGGTTATGATTTGAATATTGCCGGTGCTTGGAATGGCTTGCCTCAAAGTTTCTTTTATCCGTTTTTCCCTCTGGGAGAAAAACCGGAAATACAAAACGACTCAAAAGAAGGCGATTATCTTCCCGATGTATTGACCAATAAAGCCATCGATTTTATAACTAAGGAAAAAGATTCCACGTTCTTTTTAAGTTTGAATTACTATGCACCACACGTGCCTATTGAAGGCAAAGAAGAACTTGTGGAAAAATACAGAAAAAAGCGAGGCAATGATGATGAATCCATTATGCCAAACATCCATTATGCGGCCATGATAGAATCTATTGACCAAAATGTGGGACGTATTTTAAAAACATTAAAAAACTTAGATCTTGAAGAAAACACCTTGGTGGTTTTTACTTCGGATAATGGCGGGTTATCTGTTGAAGAAGTCCCTTATTTTGCAAAACATACGCCACCCACAGATAATGGCAAGTTAAGAGAGGGTAAAGGCTATGTTTATGAAGGGGGCATCAGAGAACCTTTTATTGTGAGGTGGCCTAAAATGATTAAGCCTAATCAAGTAAACCATACCCCTGTTATTGCCCAAGATTTATTTAACACGTTTGTAGATGTTACCGATGCTGGAAACCAGACCAATGATGGCGTAAGTTTAGTGCCCATTTTTAAAGGTGAAGCATTGCAACAACGTGGCTTGTTATGGCATTTACCACACTATAGCCCACAACACGGCAAACCAGCATCGGCATATCGTGAAGGCGATTGGAAGATTTTATATTTTTATGAAGACGAGCGTTACGAATTATACAATTTAAAGGAAGATATAAGTGAGTCCCATAATTTGGTTGAATCCAATTCTGAAAAATTTGAGGAGATGAAGCAAAAATTAGATGATGCCTTAAAAGGTATGAATGCTAAGTTTCCAGAACCGAACCCGAATTATAAAGGGACATAAAAATTAATTTTGAGAATTAAACTACTCGTAATTTTCAGGATAATTAAGACCTCACAGGTTTTCAAAACCTGTGAGGTCTATGTAACGAACAAGCCGTAATGTGCTAAATGTGTGTAATTTATTTGTTCTATTATAAATTTTTATTATGTGTCAAAATAAATTCTTTAAAAAATAATGATATATAAAATTTTTATATACGTCGCGCTTCTTTTTGTGATGTCTGTGGTTTCACAAAATAATACGTATGATACCGATGAAGGACTTCATTATTATAATGATTCTATAAATGATGTTGATGCCTATGTGAAAAATAGGTGTCAGTTGGATGTCTATTATCCCAAAACCAAAAAGGATGCTCCCACTGTAGTTTGGTTTCATGGAGGTGGACTTTCGGGTGGCGATAAATTTATTCCCGAGGCCTTAAAAAACAACGGAATAATTATAGTTGCCGTAAATTACAGGTTATCCCCAAAAGTTAAAAATCCCAAATATATAGAAGATGCCGCCGCTGCCGTAGCTTGGGTTTTCAATAACATTGAAACCTACAACGGCACTAAAAAATCCATTTTTGTGTCTGGGCATTCCGCAGGGGGCTATTTGGCAAGCATGGTAGGTTTTGATAAAAAATGGCTCAATAAATATGATATAAATGCCAATGACATTGCAGGTTTAATTCCGTTTAGCGGTCATACCATAACCCATTTTACCATAAGAAAAGAACAAGGTATTGAAGGAACACAACCTATTATTGACGAGTTCGCACCACTGTACCATGTTAGAAAAGAGGCACCGCCCATACTATTGATTACTGGAGATAGAGAAAAAGAACTATTGGGACGTTATGAGGAAAACGCCTATTTCATGCGTATGTTAAAAGTGGTTGGACATAAAAACACCACGCTTTATGAATTGGATGGCTATGACCATGGTGGTATGGTACAACCTGCATTTCAATTATTGATCAATTTTATAAATAGAATAAATCATGAATCTAAAAACGAGTAAATCTATAAATAAAATTTGTTTTCAACGGCATCTGTTTTTCTATGTTTTTATGTTGCTTTCAGCAAACATAGTAGCATCACAAACCATAACCGTAAATAATGTAAAACCCCGTTTAGATACCGATGGGCATATTGTAGATGCCCACGATGGCAGGCTCATTCAATTTAACGATACGTTTTATTGGTACGGTACACGTTATGGCAATACCAACGGATTTACTACTGAAAATCATTATGTATGCTACAGTTCCAAAGATTTAAAAGTATGGAAAAAGGAGGGTAGATTGTTGCCAAATCAACCCGAAGGCGTGTATTACCGTCCACATGTGGTGTACAACAAAAAAACAAAACGTTATGTATTATGGTACAATTGGTATCCTAAATTATGGAACGGACAATTTGGAGTGGCAACCAGTAAAAGCCCTACAGGTCCTTTTAAAATTGTAAATAGCAACGTAATGATGTTCCGGTCGGATGTTGGATTGGGCGATTTCGGACTTTTTGTTGATGACGACCAGAGTTGTTATTTAAGCTATAACACCATTCAAAACCATCAGGTATCAGTAGAAAAATTGGATGAAGATTATACCGTTTCAACCATGGAAAATGGTGGTATTATCGCAGAACATATGGAAGCAGGTACGCAATTCAAGAAAAACGGAACCTATTATTTAATGACCGATTATACCTGTTGTTTTTGTAATTATGGTTCTGGAGCACGGGTATATATGTCTGATAATCCATTAAATGGATACCAATTTACAGGAAATATCAATAGATACGCAGGAAAATCGTCATTGGTTATAAATGATGGCGTAACCAGAGGAACGCTTTACGAAACCATCGAAAAAAAGGATAGTATTTTTAATGCTGTTGAAGTTCAATTTTCTGATAAAAAAACAGTTGATAACATCAAGATGCATCTATTTACAGGAAACCGACCAGAAAATTGTGGCGATGTTAGCAACCCAAGGGTGCATCCAAAAATAAAAACTCCAAATTTTAAAATATTCACTTGGAACTTTAGCACATGGGATGAAATTAATCCAGAAAATATAACCGTTTTAAAATCCGCTTTACAAGAACAGGTTTCTATTGATTTTAATGGCATACATACCCATAGAATTAAAATAGTACCTATTGCTGAAAATTATTCATTTGACAAACTTTACATAAACGAGATAGCCCTATTTTCTGAAGAAGTATTGGTTTCCAAAGCGGCTTCCTTTTTTATTACTGGTAAAACCATCCCAAAGAAACCCATCATTCCCGCACAACAAAGTTATGTTACCAAGCTGCAAACAGAAAATGGCGAAAAATTTATGTGGATTGGCGATTTATGGGGTTCGGCATCAGATAACGTAAAAGGGCACGATTACCAATATTGGAGCAAACCGCTTGAGTTTAATGATGATGGCACCATTATACCCATGATATGGGAAGATACATGGAAATTATAAAATGAATTTTAAATTAAATTATAAATACAACAGCCTTATGAAAACAATAAATACAACCGTTATTTTAGTATCATGCTTGATATTTAGTATGATTGGATGTAGCGGAGACGATCCAGTAACAGAAGAAAAACCCATTAAAGACAACCCAGTTGAAAATGCACAAAAAATCGTGTTGAAAGCTGAAGATTATAAGCATCAATTTATAGGAGGCGGTGTTTCCATAGGCTTATTTTTAGGGCATCATTACAGTATGAACGCAACGGCTCAAGATGAGGCCATCCGTTTGATAGCTAAAGATTGCAACATGAAGTATTTTCAGGATTATATAGAAATTTATCCTGTTGATAATCCAGACTATTTTGATAGAAGAGCAGACTATGTGAAGGCCGCTAAAGTTTACCGACCAGAATTGGAGTTTTCCTTAGTAGGCAATAAGTTTCCTGTAGATTTGATGTATGATATTACCGTTGGTAGTGAAACCCTAAAAGCACTAAATACAGATGACCCTGAAATTTATAATAAATTGGCAAATTGGTGGTTTCAGTTATTTAAAGGGTTTCAGGAGCGTGGTGTATCCACGGAAATTTTAAATGTGGTGAATGAGCCAGATTTGGATAGAACTTTCAGGAAGTATCATTATGGGCTTAATGGTGACACTAAAGAGGCGGTGTCCCGTGTTTTTAAATTTGCAGTACCTAAATTTAAGGCGATGTTGGCAGACCCTTTGATAAATACACTCAACATGAAAGTGCCATTAATTATGGGCCCAAGTACTATTTCTCCAAATGGCTGTCTTGAATATATGGCATATTTTAAAACTAATCATCCCGATGTGTGGCAGGAAATAGATATTATAGCAACCCATCAATACGAAAATGGTGCTAACCCGCAGTTGTTCAAAAATATCGTTAACCAAGCAGAAGGAAAGGCTTTCTATCAGTCGGAAACTCACGCTCTAAAAGGCGATGCTTTAAATCTTGATGCTGTTTTTGCTAGCAGGGACCTCAAAGCAGCTTTATCTTTATCAAACCTTTTTTCTACTGCTGTAAACAATGGTGTAAGCGCTTGGTTTTATTTTCAAAACAATTACCCGAATGAGGAAATTCACCCCGGAGGACTTTTAAGCATTCCTTGGGCAGCCGACAAACCAACACCTTATAAGCATTATTACGCCTTTAGGGAATTAACTTCAGCGCAACCTGCTTCATCTCACGTTATTGGGTTTGATATTGAGAGTGATGCAGATTCACAAATTATTGCTTTTAGAAAAAAAGATGAAAATACGGTGTACGCACATTACTCAAATTACAGTGCAAAAGCAAAAGATATCTCCATTACTGTTAAAGATGCAAGTAATGGCATCCTTAAAATAACGGGGTATTCTTCGATAAGTACTGATGCGATTAATAACGGTACACCTATTGAATCCAAAAATTTTCCATCTCCAGAAGATACTGTAATGTTGACCACTGAAGCACTTTCAGTAAGTACCATAAAAATCACGCTAAATAATTAATACAGCGTATAAAACACATATCATAAAATAATTCAATATGTATAAATATAGTATGCTCTTATTTACTTTTTTAATTTTATCCTGTAGTAACGTTATAGAAAGACCTGTATATACAGCAGAAACTTGGGAAAACCCAGAATGGGAAGATCCAGAGGTTTTTCAGATTAACAGAGAAAAGCCACGAGCCACATTTTATATGCATTCATCAAAAGAAGAGGCCTTAGCCAATGCGAGTTGGGAAAAATCAGCACTTTATAAATCGCTCAACGGCACATGGAAATTTTATTATGCTGAAAACCCATCTTTAAGACCATCCGATTTTTATAAAGACGATTTTGACTTAAATGGTTGGGACGAAATTAACGTGCCTTCCAATTGGGAAATGGAAGGTTTTGGCATTCCTATTTATACGAATATTAAATATGTTTTTCCTAAAAACCCACCGTTTATTAAGCACGACTTAAATAATGTGGGAAGCTACAAACGTACCTTTGAAGTTGATGATACTTGGACTGAAAAAGAGGTTTTTCTTCACTTTGAAGGTGTAAGTGGTGCAATGTATGTTTGGTTAAACGGGCAGAAAGTTGGATATAGCGAGGGTAGCAAAACACCAGCGGAATTCAATATTTCAAAGTACCTTAAGAAAGGAAAAAATGATTTGGCGGTCCAGGTATTGCGTTGGTCTGATGCCAGTTATATGGAGGATCAGGATTTTTGGCGATTGAGCGGAATCGAGCGTGATGTTTATTTATATGCTCAAGACAAAGTGGGTTTAAATGATGTTGCCTTGACTTCTGGATTGATTAATGATTATCAAGATGGCAGTTTTAAAATAGATTTAGAATTAAAAAATTCAACCAAAACACCAGCAACAAAAAACATTAATGTACAGCTTTTAGATGGGGATAAAGAAATCCTGAATTTCTCAAAACAGGAAACCTTACAACCTGGAATTTCAAAAATTAGTTTTGAAGATGTGGTTGCAGATGTTAAATCTTGGAATGCCGAAATTCCACAACTTTATACGGTTTTAATTTCAGTTGGAGACAAATCTACCGCTTTAAAAACAGGTTTTAGAACCGTGGAAATTAAAAACAACCAAGTGCTTGTAAACGGTAAAGCGGTATTGTTTAAAGGTGTTAATCTGCATGACCATGATGATACCAGAGGACATGTGATTACCGAAGCACTTACCATGACAGATTTAAAGTTGATGAAAGAGAACAACGTAAATGCTATACGATGTAGCCATTATCCTAAAAATCCATTTTTTTACAGATTATGTGATGAATTTGGTTTTTATGTGATTGATGAAGTGAATATAGAAACCCATGGTATGGGCGCTACCAATCAAGGTTTGGACAATAATGAGGAAGCAAAAAAAATACATCCAGCTTACAGACCAGAATGGAAAGCGATGCATTTGGATAGAACGGAACGCATGTACGAGCGTGACAAAAATCACACCTCTATTATTACATGGTCGTTAGGAAATGAAGCCGGTAATGGCGAGAATTTTTTTGCCACTTATCAATGGTTAAAAGATAAAGAGACTACCAGACCTGTGCAATATGAGGGTGCCACAAATTATGAAAACACCGATATTCAAGCCCCTATGTACTGGCGAATTCATCACATGGTAGAATACGCTGAGAATAACCCAAAACGCCCATTGATCCAATGTGAATACTCGCATGCTATGGGCAACAGTTTAGGCAATTTTCAAGATTATTGGGATGTTATTGAAGCCTATGATGTCATGCAAGGTGGCTATATATGGGATTGGGTAGATCAAGGTATTTTAACTAAAAATGATAACGGCGAAGCCTATTGGGCATATGGTGGCGATTTAGGAGGCGAAGACCTTCAAAATGATGGTAATTTTTGTTTAAACGGCGTGGTAAATCCAGATAGAACACCACATCCTGCTTTGGAAGAGCTGAAGAAAGTATATCAGTATATAAAATTCAAATCAACGAAGCCCAAATCTGGAAAGATAGAAATTTTCAATAATTACGATTTCACCAATCTTAATAATTTTGAGCTAAGTTGGGAATTAAAAGAAAACGGATTGCAAATCGCAGAAGGTGTATTGGAAAACTTAAATATTTCACCAAATACATCAACTAAGGTCAATCTAAAATTACCAAAATTAGACGTAAATAACAAAGAATATTTATTGAATATTTACGCGAAAACCCGAACAGAACAACAATTATTAGATAAGGGATATACTGTTGCATACGAGCAATTTGAAATGGGGAATTATAAACCTGAACCTTTAGAAGTTGCAGAAAGTTCACCGTTTAATATAACTTTAAAAGATAGTGTGTTAACCCTATCTAATAACGCTGTTAAAATAGCGTTTAACAAAAATACTGGTTTACTTTCTGAAATTGATTATGGAAATGGTAATGTTTTAGTTGAAGGTATCAAACCAAATTTTTGGAGAGCGGCAACTGATAATGATTTTGGATACAACATGCCACAGAAATTTAAAGTTTGGAAAGAAGCCACAGATAATCAACAACTGGTATCTTTTAAAGCAGAAAATAATGGCAAAGATTTGGACCTGAATAGTTTAGAAAATCTTAAAAGTCTAGAATCTGTAAAAGTGGTGTCAACCTTCAATTTACCATCTGTAAATGGAAGTATCAGTATAAGTTACACTGTACATAAAGACGGTAGCATAACAGTGAACAATCGACTTAAAAACATAAGCAAAAATTTACCACCAATGCCACGATTTGGCAATAATTTTATTATAAGAAATGCTTATGATAATGTAAATTGGTATGGTAGAGGCCCACATGAAAACTACCAAGATAGAAATACATCTGCGTTGGTAGATATTTATAAAGCGAAAGTTGAAGATTTATACTTTCCCTATATAAGACCACAAGAAAACGGATACAAAACAGAAACTAGAAAGGTTAGTTTTACCAATGAAAAGGGTTCTGGATTACAAATACAGAAAGCATCAGGTAATTTTAGTTTTAGCGCACACCATCAATATAATTCAGATTTTGATGCAGGGATGCAAAAACAGCAACGCCATACTGCCGATATTTCCAAAAGGGATTTCGTCAATATAAATATCGATTACGAGCAGATGGGTGTTGGTGGTGATGATAGTTGGGGTGCACAACCTCATGATAAATACAAGATTTTTCCAGATAATTTAGAATATACATACAGTATTCAACCTGTAGTAAACGTAAATTGAGTTTAATGTAGGATGAATAAATTTCATGAAGAATGGAAGATTATTGAAAAAAGGTTGTTAAATACAGCTGTTATTGATGAATAGGCATATGATTCTTGAAGTATTTTTAAAGAGATTAAACTATCAGAGATATTAAAAAAACTGTGTCGTGCGTTTTGCATCGTGTCTTTTCAGCTAACATACATGTATTTGGTTGATTTTTTTATAGTTGTTTTGATTTTCCAAATTAGACACATATCTGAAGTCTGTTTGCATAGTAATTTTTTTGAGAATTTTAGTAGGATTTTCTAATTATCTCACACCTTACTTAGGACTGTACAAATTGTCATTTATCAAGAATTAGATACAGTGTATATATTACTACTATTTGTTTATCAAACGACAAAGGATTATTCATTAAATTACAACAAAACTTCAGTTGCATCATCTATAACAAAATTGCTGAAACTCTTAAGATATGTTTGAGTGATTACGATGTTTTGATGCCCCAATGATTCACTAATTATATCTGTTGATATGCCTTTGTATTTCAAACAAGTTGCAAAACTATGTCTAGCTACATATGTAGTTATTTTTTTTCAATCGACGCGAGTAAGGCTATTTCTTTAAGAGCGTTATTATAGAGTCTCATGATTTTGTGTTTTCTATTTTCTATTTGTTTTGGCGTTAAATTGTCTCTCAATAAAATTGGGAAAACATACTTGGTCTCCGATGGGCAACCAATGAACCTGAGTTCGACGTAAGGATTTAGCAAGAAAGAGCCAATTGATAGTTGTTTTGAAATTCATTATTAATATACTGATAAACAGGTAGTTATCCTAATTTTTTCAACACTTTTTTAACTTATTTTACTCATTATCAATTAAATGAACTAAAACTTAACGGAGTATTGTAAATAAATATTTTATAATATTCGTATTCTTGTATTTTAAGTAAATCAATTGAATTTGAAATCTCCCTTATTCCTAGCAGCAATTATTCTTTTATCAATTATTGGTTGTAGCAAAAAACATGACCAAACATTATTAAATATCCCATCAAATAAAGTAATAGAGTTAGATTCTTTTCAAGAAAGTAGAGTTGATATTTCCAATATTAAATATTCTACCGAACAATTAGACAATACAAACGGGCTCTCAAATAGTTCAGTAAATACCATTTTTCAAGATTCTGAAAATTTATTATGGATTGGGACTTGGGATGGTTTAAACAGATATGATGGAAGCAGATTCAAAATTTTTAGACCTGAATTGAATAATGAAAACAGTCTTACCAATCAAGTAATACTGAAAATTGATGAAGATGATGTTGGTCAAATATGGATATTAACCATGCATGGTATCAATAGATATGATAAAAAAACGAATACATTTAAGAGGTATTATTTTTCCAGAAAAGACAAACCCCCTTTTTCTGAATCTGAATTTAACATAGCTCTTGACGGTTCTAAAAAAGTTTTTTGTGCTGTTAAAGATTGGGGAATTGGTTACTTTGATGGTAATGATTTTCAATTATTACCGATTAAAGACCTGCCTAAGAATGCCGTTAAAAAAATGGCATTCACACCCACAGGCGAATTACTTTTATTATTAGATAATAATGAACTCTATTCTTTAGTGATAAAAACTAATGATGAGGCTAAAAAAATGATATCACAAGTTGATAAGATTTCGAATAATGTAAATGGATTTGGAATATTATCAAGGGGAAAGGTGTGTTTTATTTCTACCACCGGCAATGCTTTTATATATTCTTTTCATGATAAAAATGAGCAACAAATCAGTAAAAGTAACATTGATAATTTTACAGCTAATATTAAAGAAGGTCTTTTGCTACGTGATAGTTCAGGCTATTTCATCATTAACGGTTTAGGTGAAATTATCAATAATTCATGGGTTAAGAACTTAAGGAACCAAAAAATAACAACATTAGTACAAGGAACTGAAGATGTAATCTGGACAGGAACAGACGGAGACGGACTTTTTAAAATGCACCCACTTAAAAAGGCATTTAATCTGGTTTCTAGGTTACAAGTGCCTGAAATTGATGGAGGTATTGTGCGCGTGTTTTTAGAAGTGGAAAATAATTCATTTTGGGTCGGTACAAAAGGAAATGGCTTGTTCCGGTTTCCTTCTAAATTCTACCTAAATTCAAATAAACCATTAGAATATCAAATTTTCAATGAAAGTAACAGTGCTATTAACAATGCCGTGTTTTCACTTTGTAAAGGGCAGGACGATCTTATTTTTATTGGTACCGATGGAGAAGGGATTGATGTTTTTGACTTAAAAAAATCAAAATTTATTAGTTGGCCAGAAATTATCGGAAGTGAACGGTGTGAATATTTTAAGTCCACTTACACCATTTATCAAGATGAAAATGGGTTTATTTGGCTTGGAACAAACGGATATGGCATGATTCGTTTTAAAATTTCACGTTTGGGTGAGGCTTTAAAAGTTACCGATTTTAAACAATACTTAGCTGCAAATGGAGCAGATGGATATTTAAGCAGCAATATTATTTTTTCAATAGTTCCAAAAAGCAACCATGAACTTTGGTTAGGAACAAGATTGGGGGGATTAAATCTTTTTAATAAGCAAACAAGTAGATTTAAAGCATTTAAAAATAGAAAGAACGATTCGCAAAGTTTATCGAATAATGATATTTTATGTCTTCATGTAGATGTGAATAAAAAACTTTGGATCGGTACGAGTTTGGGCTTGAATTTATTGGAAGAGTTTAATGATGGAGAGGAACCTAAATTTAAAAACTTTACAGTTAATGAAGGGCTTCCAAATAATACCATTCATGGAATAGTTTCTGATAATGGATCAAATCTTTGGATAAGTACCAATTTTGGGGTATCTAATTTTATATTCAATGAGTCAAAATTCATTAACTATACTAAAAATGAAGGTTTGCAAAATAATGAATTTGCAGATGGGGCCTTTTATCAAAATAATAGTACAGATTTTGTTTTTATGGGCGGAATCAAAGGGTTTAACTATTTTTTGCCTTCCAAAATAGAAGAATCTCAAGTTGTACCAGATATCCTTATTGATAAAATCAGTGGTCAAAATCAAGATGCTCCCTATTATCAAGGCCTCGTTATATCTAAAAATTCAAAGACATATCCATCTATTGTTTTAGAACACGACCAAAACTTCTTTGATATAGAATTGGCAGCTTTAACTTATATAAATAGTGAAAAATGTCAATATGCCTATAAACTAGAAAATTTTGACCAAGATTGGAACATGATCAATAATAGAAGGATTATCTCTTTTACAAATGTGCCCAAAGGATCCTATGCGCTATGGATTAAATGGTCCAATAGCGATGGTATTTGGAGCGATGCCGTTCATGCCATTGACATCAAAGTTAAGCCCGTTTATTGGCAATCAAACGTAGCAATATTTATTTATTTTATTTTACTGTTTCTTTTTCTCCTTTTTGTATGGAGCTATTTTAGTAAACAGTATAAATTAAGGAAAAATATTCTTCTTCAAAAACGAGAAGAAGAAATTCACCAAAACAGGCTTACGTTTTTCACAAATATTGCACATGAATTTCAAACCCCTTTAACCTTGATAGTTGGTCCAGTACAAAAGCTTGCTGAATCTGAAAACCTGGGAGAAAAAAGCAGGAAATTTATAAACATGATACAACGAAATTCCTCGAGATTGCTTTTTTTGACAAAACAGTTACTTGAATTTAGAAAAGCGGAGTACGATCACCTGGAAGTCACTGTAAAGCAATTTGATTTAGTTAATTTGATTGAACAAATTGCTGAGCTTTTTGATGAATGGGCATTGGATAAAAATATTGAATATGATTTGGAATTGCCAACAGAGCTAATCGGGTGGTATGATAAGGATAAAATTGAAAAAATCATTTTCAATTTATTGTCCAATGCGTTTAAATATACTCCAAAAAACGGTAGTATTAAACTGGAGTTCAATATAAAGGGTGATGCTATAAAAACACTTTATATTAAAGTATCGAACACAGGAAAAGGCATTTCTAAAGAAAAGCTAGACTCATTATTTGATAGATTTTTTTTAACAGATGTTGAAGATAAATCTGATACAAATTTGTTTAGAACAGGCATTGGATTGGCATATATTAAAAAATTAGTGACCGTATTAAGAGGTGAGATACATGTTTCCAGTCGGTCAAACAAAGTTACTGTCTTCACCATAAATCTCCCTTGCAGTGAACAGTCATTTAAGGACAATGAATTCGATACAGAGGGAAGTCAAATTTTGATTTCAGAATATCTTAAGAATATTCTTGAAGAAACCCCAAATAACATCGAGGACAACTTTGATAGAATGTCGTCGCTTGAAGCTTTTTTGGAAAAGCGAAAAGTAATATTAATTGTAGAAGATGAACGGGAAATTCAATTGTTCTTAAATGAATTATTAAAAGAAAAATATAAAATCAGTATCGCTAATAATGGATTTGAAGCCATAGAAAAGATGAAAAATGACCTTCCTGACATCATCATTACGGATGTTATGATGCCAGTAATGGATGGTATAGAGTTTTGTAAAAAAGTAAAAAACGATAATAAAACATGCCATATACCTGTAATAATGCTAACAGCAAAAGGGACAATAGCGCATCGCATTGAAGGCCTGGAGAGCGGTGCAAACTCATACATTCCAAAACCATTCCATCCAGATCATATCCTTGTTAGGGTACAGAAACTACTTGAAGAAAGGGAACTCATGTTAAAACATTTATCAAAGGATACCTTTATAGAAGACATTAAGAATCTTCCAGTTGAAAATAATGAAAAAGAATTATTAAGAAAAGTTATTGAACTAATTCGGAATAATATAGATAATGAAAATTTACATAGTCTATTTATTGAAGAAAAGTTAGGCATAAGCAATTCACAGTTATATAGAAAAATAAAACAAAATTTTGGTTTTTCACCTGGAGATTTGATACGAACAATTAGATTGAAGTACGCCGCCGAATTATTACGAAAAAGTAATTATACCGTCTCACAAGTATGTTATCAATCAGGTTTCAATAATCGATCTTATTTTTATAGAGAGTTTAAAAAAATGTATAGCAGTACTCCTAAAAATTATCAACTTAAGAATAATTCGCAAATATCTTAAGAATAACTCAAGAATAGTCTTACTTAATTACTAAAAGACCAAGTAATTGACTTCTGGTGTACACTTTTGATGACATAGTGTACACCATTTAGTTTGCCTCATACATACATTTACAAAGTGATTTTTTTAATCATAAGTATGAACCAACTATAAACTAATTCAATTCACTTAATTATTTAGAATTATGAAAAAAACTACTCAAATTATTAATCAATTAAAAACCCTCAAATTATGAAAAAACATATTTATAACCTATTGCTAATAGGTATATTACTACTAGGGGGAACAATGTTTGCCCAAACCGTTACAGGTACTGTTTCAGATAGCAATGGCCCCATTCCTGGGGTTAATATCATTGTAAAGAACACCTCTAAAGGCACTGTAAGTGATTTTGATGGTAACTACACTATCGATAATGTAGATTCAAACGCCGTTTTGGTCTTTAGTTTTGTAGGATATATTACAAAAGAAATTTCTGTTAGCGGCAAGACCATTATTGATGTTGTTTTAATTGAAGATTCGCAGGCACTTGATGAGATTGTCCTAGTTGGATATTCATCAAGAAAAAAATCGACTTTAACTGGAGCCGTCGCAGTAGTAGATATGGGTGATCTTGAAAAAACTAGAGTAGCGAATGTTACTCAAGCTTTACAAGGGCAAATTGCAGGTGTACAGGTAACATCTAGTACTGGTGCTCCTGGTGATCCTATACAAGTGCGCATTCGTGGTGAAGGTACCATTGGAAACAATAACCCCTTATACGTAATAGATGGTATTCCTACAAGAGATATTGGTTTTTTAAATCAAGCCGATATTAAATCCATGACGGTTTTAAAAGATGCTTCTGCAGCAGCCATATATGGCTCAAGAGCTTCGGGTGGTGTTGTATTGATTACAACCAAGGGTGGCGCCATAGGAAAAATAAGTTTTGATGTAGATTACTGGACAGGTATTCACAACGCCGCCAATCTTCCTAATATGTTAAATGCCGAACAGTATATGAATACTGTTGAAAAAGCTTGGAATAATTCTGATAGATCTGGTACGAACCCCTATACGGCAGACAAAGGTAGAGCTGATTTTGCAGACACAGATTGGCTTGATGAGTTATTTGAAACAGGAAGATCACAAAATTTGCAATTTACAGCTAGTGGCGGAAGCGATAAAGTTCAATTTTTAATGTCACTTGGCTATTATGGTCAAGATGGTATTGTCATCTTTGATAATGATCAATACAAAAGATTAAGTTATAGAACCAATCTGAATATAGATTTAACAGAGCGTTTAAAAATAGGCACTAATCTTCAGTTAACATATGCCACACAAGATAAATTATCTTCAAAAGGAGATGCGCCAGGAATTATAAGACATGCGCTGTTAAGGCCTCCAGTAATTGGAGTTTACAAAGACGTAAATGATCCTACTTATTCTGAAAATAGTTTTTTTACAGATTTACCATTTTATAAAAACAATGATTTTGCCAATGGAGGTTGGGAAAGTGACAAATACGAATGGGCTTCAAATCCTGTAGCACTGGCTTATTATACAGATGATGTAAGAAAAGATTTTAGAACATTTGGAAATATATTTGCTGAGTATTCCTTTTTAAAAAATAAAGAATTAACATTTAGAACCAACGTTGGGGTCGATTTATCATTTATCCATAATAAAACATTTGGTGAGAATTATGGTGATGATGATGGCGGTGGAAATGCTACGGATCAAGGGTTGGGAAGACAAAACCGTCCAAATAGTTTAAGTGAAGAACGAGGGGAATCGCGCACCATTACATTTAATAATACGCTGAACTATACAAAGACATTTAACGACAAACATGATGTTAGCTTGCTAGTAGGTACTGAATATATTGATAATTTTAGTTCATCAATTGGGGCAAGTAGAGCTCGGTTTGACATCACAGATCCTACGTTTAGGTATATTGATTTCGGTGGAACGGAAGCTGACTTATGGAATGGCGGAAGTGCTTCAGAATGGACATTATTCTCTTTGTTTGGTTCTGCCACTTATGTATATGACGACAAATACATGGTCACATCCAATATAAGAGCTGATGCATCGTCACGGTTTTCAGAAAAAAACCGATGGGGTTATTTCCCTTCTATTTCTGTAGGTTGGAAAATTTCTGATGAAAGTTTCTTAAAAGATGTATCATGGTTATCAAACTTGAAGTTGAGGGCAGGTTGGGGTAAATTAGGAAATCAAGAGATTGATAATTATGCCTTTTTAACACTTATAAGTCAAACAGACGGTAAAGTTGTTGTAAATAGATATGGAAATGAGGATTTAAAATGGGAAAGTTCCGAATCAACAAACATTGGTGTGGACATTGGTTTATTTAACAATAAACTAGCCATATCCGCTGAATATTTTGAAAAAAACACAACGGATATCTTATTACCAATTGGCTTACCAAGTATTGTTGGTGATGTTGCTCCTACTATTGTGAATGCTGGTGAAGTTAGCAATAAAGGGTTTGAACTTTCTGTAAATTATAGAAATTCAGATAACGAATTCAAATATGGCATCAATGCAAACATGGGAACCTTAATCAATAAGGTTGAAAAGTTACATCCAAATGTACCCAATCTTATCGGTCAGGTTACAAGAACTGAAGTCGGTCAATCATTAAATGCATTTTATGGCTATAAAATGGTAGGGATCTATCAAAATCAAGCCGAAATAGATAGTCATTTAAATGGGACTTTAAATCCAGCCGTTAAACCTGGAGACATTAAATTTGAAGATGTAAATAATGACGGCATTGTAAATTCTGACGATAGAAAATTTCTTGGTAACTCCATACCAGATCTTACATACGGAATTTCATTTTCATCATCTTATAAAAATTTCGACTTTTCTTTCCTTTTTCAAGGGGTTGAAGGTGTTGACAGATATAATGACGGAAAACAAATTATAGATTACGATACACGTCCGTTTAATTACACCACAAATATTTTAGGAGCATGGGATGGCGAAGGCAGTAGCAATACCATACCAAGAGTTGCCTTTGAGGATAATGGAAGCAGTAAGGTGTCTAGTATTTTTGTAGAAGATGCGTCTTATTTACGCCTTAAAAACATAGAACTAGGCTATACGATTGATTCTATAATAGGAATTCAAAATATGCGCCTATATGTGTCTGGGCAAAATCTATTTACATCTACGGACTATACAGGATTAGATCCAGAATCTACAGATTTAATAGATAGAGGAACCTATCCATCGGCAAAGGCAGTTTTATTTGGCCTAAATGTTAAGTTTTAATATTATAAAAACATTAGTTATGAAAACAATATATAAGAGTATTATTTTTATGTTCATTATTACAGCCTTAGTAAGTTGTGACGATGAATTAACAAAAGACCCTATCGGGCTTCTTACTTTAGACCAAATTGATGCAAATCCAACAATAAACACATTGGAATCTTCAGTTGAATCTTCGTACCAGCTTCAAGCAAGTACCCTAAACCTTATTGGCGAATGGGATTGGGATGGTGGAGCCGTGCTTAGAAATGATTTTATACTTCAAGACATTGCATCCAATGATATGAACAAAAAATGGAATCCAGATGGCGATCAAGCTTGGATGGACGAATTGAGTAATTTTAGCTTTACACCTGCAAATGGCGCTTTTAATGGGTTATGGCTTTATGATTATGAAGGCATAAACAGAATAAATCTTGCTATTAGTTATTTAACGAACGCTGAAGTAACACAAGCAGTTGGAATAAGTGAGGCGCGAAAAAATCAATTGTTAGGGGAAGCTTATTTTTTAAGAGCATTTTACTACTTTGATTTAATCAATAATTTTGGGGATGTGCCATTATTGCTTAATCCATTACTATCATTTGAAGATGCTTTTGATGTGGCGGTAAGAGTCCCTAAAGCAGAGGTTACCGCTCAAATAAAATCAGATTTATTGCAAGCCAAATCTTTATTGCCAAATGCAAAATATCCTGATGCTTCCGACAAATCGAGAGCATCAAAAGGTGCAGCGATTGCTTTAGAGGCGAAAGTGGCTTTATATAATGAAGAATGGGGGTCTGTATTGAGCTCTATTTCAGAGCTTGATGTACTTGGTTTTTATAGCCTGAATGCTAATTATTTTGACAGTTTTGATTATACTAAAGAATTTACGGATAATGAAGTGATTTATGCCTACGATCATATTTCTGATCAAAACCCAAGAAATGGAAACGGCATTTGTGCTTTAATAGGCTGGGGCTTTATTGCTCCTAGTGAGGATTTTATAAATGCTTTTGAAGCAAATGATCCAAGGCTATTATATACTGTAGATGTCCCCAATCAAAATGTTTCAAAATTATTGGGAAATACAAATGGGGACTTTAAAGGCAATGACGATGCTCCCAGTAATAAAATTTTTATAAGATATGCTGATGTGCTTTTATGGAAAGCAGAAGCATTAAACGAAACAGACGATTTTTCAGGGGCTGTTTCAATAATCAATCAAATACGAGCAAGAGCTAGAAACACCGTAACTGCAGACGGGTCTATAATACCTCCAGGAACTTTAGCAGACAGACCAAGTTCAACGGACGCGTCTCAAATAAAAGGATGGTTAATGTCTGAAAGAAGAGTAGAATTGGGTTTTGAATCTCATAGATTTAATGATTTAAAACGATGGGGAACTGCAAAAGCAGTACTTACTGCACTAGGCAGAAATTTTCAAGACCATAACTATGTGTATCCAATTCCTCAAGGAGAAATTGATAAGTCTGGTGGAACCATTACACAAAATCCAGGGTATTAGAAATTTAATTAAAATTAGTTTTTGAGTTTAGTTTAGTTTTAAGAGAAGTAGTTATACTGTTAATTGCTACTTCTCTTTTTTTATGATTGTTAAATAATAAAGCACTGTTACTTTATCCTTAAAATTAAAAAAGATATGGCAGATATTGCAATTCGATACAAACAAAACCCATTAGTGTCTCCCAAGGATTTAGAACCTAACAATGAGAATATGATCATTGAATGTTTATTGAACCCAGGGGTGTTTGAATTTAATGGAAAAATAGGACTTCTTGTTAGGGTAGCAGAACGTACGGTTCAAAAAGAAGGCCTCCTGTCTGTACCCATTTACAATGATTTTGGCAACGTTGAAATTTTGGATTTCGACATGAATGACCCAAAGTTGGATGCGTCCGATGCCAGGGTAATCAGTTATAATGGCACAGATTATTTAACAACCATATCCCATCTTAGATTGCTTTTTAGTGATGATGGAATAACATTCAAAGAAGACAAAAATTATCCTTCACTTTTTGGAGAAGGCGACTATGAAAGTTATGGTATTGAAGATTGTAGGGTTTCAAAAATTAAAGACAGCTATTATTTAACCTATACCATGGTGTCCCCTAATGGCGTAGGTGTGGGTTTAAGAACTACCAAAGATTGGAAAAACTTTGAGAAGCATGGGATGATCTTTAGTCCTCACAATAAAGATTGCGCCATTTTTGAAGAAAAAATAAACGACAAATATTTTGCATTGCACCGGCCAAGTAGCCCAGAATTAGGAGGTAATTATATATGGCTTGCAGAATCCCTGGATGGCATCCACTGGGGAAATCATAAATGTATTGCAAAAACACGTATAGGGAAGTTTGACAGCAAACGTTTAGGTGCTGGCGCAGCACCCATTAAAACAGATAAAGGGTGGCTTGAAATTTATCACGGTGCTACTGAAGGAAATCGGTATTGTTTAGGTGCTATTTTATTGGATTTAAACGATCCATCTACTGTGATTGCACGCTCGGAGGAACCTATCATGGAACCCATTGCTGAATATGAACAAACCGGTTTTTTTGGAAATGTGGTTTTTACCAACGGACATACAGTCGATGGAGATACCATCAAAATGTATTACGGCGCATCAGATGAACATGTTTGTTTGGCTAGCTTTTCAATGAATCAAATATTAAAAACACTAGGGCAATAATGATAGATTTAGCAAAAGTAGGATTAAAGGATTTTACGAGAAGTGCAAAAATACTGATACTTACAAATACCATTTATGCATTTGTATTACCCGTAATCGATATTTTTGTAGCCTCATATATCATGAGAAATTCTAATGATCCTTCAAAAGTTATCTTATATCAATTGGCCATTTATGTGGGGATTCCCATTACTTTTTTTATAAATGGCTTTTTATTGAACAAAATCAATATCAAAAGATTATTTTCCTTGGGAATGATATTAAGCGGTGTTTCCATGGTGTTTATGATGTCTTTGGATGAAATTAATTATACAGGAATAGCCATAGCCGGTTTAATTATGGGCATGTCTTTCGGGCTGTATTGGGCCAATAGGGATTATTTGGTGCTGGCTACCACAAAAGATAGAACACGAAACTTTTATTATGGTTTAGAAACATTTCTTTACACCATCATTGCATCTACGGTACCGGTCCTTATAGGATGGTTTTTAATGAGCGGGGAAGTGGAAGGCGATTTGACAAATGAAGGTGTTAATTCAGCTTATAGGGTAATAACCATGATTGTTTTTGGGATTACCATTTTGGCATCCATTGTATTTCATTTTGGGACCTATGAAAAACCAAAGAATGAAAAGTTTTTATATTTTAAATTTCACAAACTCTGGAAAAAAATGCTCCAATTAGCCGTATTAAAAGGGTTGGCGCAAGGTTTTATAGTCACGGCACCTGCCATGTTGATGATGAAATTTTTCCATTCAGAAGGCGCATTGGGTTCGGCAATATCCATTGGTGCCGTTATTGCTGCTGTCATTATGCTTCTTCTAGGGAAATATTCAAAACCAAAACACCGATTGGCTATTTTTTCCGTGGGGCTCATTTGCTTTTTCTTGGCATCATTTTTTAATGGGTTGCTTTTTAATACCACAGGCGTCATCTTATTTATGTTTTTATTATTGATTGCGAGACCGGTTCTTGATATTGCCTATTTTCCCATTCAATTAAAAGTCATAGATTTATTGTCTTCCATTGAAAACAGAAATGAATTTTCCTATATTTTAAATCATGAATTCGGGTTATTTGTCGGTCGTTTTTTAGGAGCAGGTACTTTTTTAGTGATCGCTTTTTATATAAATACGGATATTGCCTTAAGGTATGCCTTATTGATTATCGGAGTGCTTCAATTGCTTTCCATACCTATTGCGAAACAGCTTTTAAGACAACAGGACACATTGGAAAATGAAACATTAGTGACTAAGAATAAGATTGCTCAAAATGAAGATGCCATAGAGGTTACAACAGTCCAATAAAAAAAGAATATTACAGATGAAAATAATGAAATACATCCTAGTTTTAATGATTGGTTTGGGTTTTTATTCATGTAAAACCGAAGCATCAAAATTTACCATCGAAAACCCGGTCGATCAAATTCATTTGAGCCGGATTGATGCCATGCCCAATTTACCAAAACCATTTAAAATCATCGACTTTAATCAGATTGCAAAGGATTATGATAGATTAGTATACGACCCTAATCAAACAGGAGATTATTGGCCATTAATCTGGAAAGATAATTCCCGTAAAAACGTAGATCAAGAAACCTACGGGATTTATACAGCAATGGGCGATGTTAGACAAGGACTAGAACATTATGAAGGTATTTTTCACGAATCCTTGGCGAGTATTGGCTCTGTATTAGGCGGCAGTTTGGTAGGTGTAGATAAATCGAACCAGAATGGTGAAAATTATACGGGCATGCTAAAAAATTATTTTAATTCTGAAACGAAATGGGATATTATGATGAACAATACGAGCCCAGAGGTCGCTCAATTAGGTGGTGGGTATGCAAGGGATTGGTGGTATGATGTGTATCCCAACGTGATGTTTTATGCGGTGGCGGATTTTTATCCAAACGAAACAGGTTTTGAACCCATTTTACGTTCTGTAGCCGATAAATTTTATGAGGCTAATGTTGTTTTAAATGGCAATTACGGGTATTCCTTTTTTAATTACGCTACTATGGAACCCACTAAAAGTTGGATTTGTGCACAGGAAGATGTGGCTGCGGGCCATTCATATGTGTTGTATTCTGCTTATCAAAAATTTCAGGATCCAAAATATTTAGAGGGTGCAAAATCATCATTGGAAGCACTTTTAAAATTAAAAGAAAATAGGTTTTATGAAATATTAATGCCTTTTGGCGCTTATGTAGCGGCTAGATTAAATGCCGAAGAAGGCACTAATTATGAGTATTCGAAACTATTGGATTGGACTTTTAATGGCACCTCAGTTTGTAGGGAAGGTTGGGGCGTTCTTGTTGACAATTGGAATGGTTATGATGTTTCCGGCATCGTTGGTAGTACCGTGGATCATGGAGGTTTTGGATTTTTAATGAATACCTATGATACGATGTGGCCACTGGTTCCAATGGTGCGTTATGATCAGCGCTATGCAAATGCTATAGGGAAATGGATGCTGAATGCAGCCAATGCATCACGGTTATTTTATCCTTATGAAATTCCAGATAAGCATCAAACCATTCCAGAAGAAAAAGAACATACTAAAGGTGTCATTGCTTATGAAGGGCTTATAAAAAAGTCACATTATGAAGAGGAAGGATTGTATTTAGACTTAAAAGCCCCTGTTGCCATTGGGGATGGCATGAAATGGAACAAAGACAATCCGAAAGTCTCTCAATTCAGTGTGTATGGTAGCGGACATGTTGGCATTGCAGGAGCCATTATTTCAAGAACCAACGTAGATAATATCTTGCAGCTGGATTTGTTGGCAACAGATTTTTATAGAGGAAATGCTTTTCCTTCTTTTTTATATTATAATCCTAATGCAGAAGTTAAAGCCGTAACCATTTCAACAGGAGAACAGGAATTAAAGGTTTACGATGCTGTTCAAAGGGCTTTTATTGCTGAAAATGTAAGGGGTAGTTTTACTTTTAATGTAGCTAAAGAACATGCGGCTTTATTGGTTCTAGTTCCTCAAGAAACTGTTATAATTGAAAAAAACGGCAAGTTATATGCAAATTATGTTATCATAGATTACAGATATTCTATTCCAAACTAATACGTTTTAACATGACAGGGTTATATAAAAAAATTAGAATCATACTTCTGATTCAATGCTTTTGTCTCATAGGATCAATTGGATGGGGTCAAAATATCAATCTAAAAGTAGTTGGAAATACAGCACAAGGCTTTAGCGTAGACATTTATAATGACAACCAATTATTGGTTCATAATTCAGAAGAATTTTCGCTTAAAGTAGTCAATTTGGATTTAAGTGAAACAACTGAAATTCCTGCTTGGAAAGGTTCTGAATGGACAGGGAATGAAAATCTTGTAAAATTATCAAGAGAAACCTATTTATCAGATTTTGACTTGAACTTATTAATCACGGTAACCTATGAAGTTGTAAACTCAAATGTGATTAAAAAGAGCATTGATCTATTTCAGTCAGGTATGCCATCATTATATTATACAATTGAAGAAAACTTCAAACCCGCAGAAACACCTTCTAAATACCTCACTTTTGAACACGATAATTTCCCTGGAGGTTTTGTTCACGAAATGTTTCCGTCTGCTGGTTTTGTAACTGCGGATAACCAATTGGTGGGCGTTTTAATGGATGCCGGTTACAAAAATCATTATACGAGATCTACCCGTAGAAGGTTTAACGGGCATGGTGGTGGTTTTGTAGGAATGAGAAAATTACCTGACCCAGAATTGGTTTCGGTTGCAACATTAGAAGAAAGAGCAAAAGGACAACATTATATCCAACAAACATTTGGTGAAATGTTTAATCTAGATGCTGGGAAAGAAACAATTTTAAAACTAGATGATACTTTTCAAAAAGTTGGCAATGTAGATATTGAAAAGCAATCTGATTTAATTACTATTAACTGTGAACCTTCTGGCAGTTCTGGAATTGAATTTTTAACGCCGTTTACGGATCAAAAAATATACACGGTATCATTTCTTTCCAAAGGAACATCTCCAATAGCGCTTAAACTTTTCAGGATTAAAAACGGGCAAAAAACTATTGAGCTGGAACATGGTATCAAATATATTGATCAATTTCCCATAAAAGAAAATGAATGGACCCTATTTAAAGGCAGTATTTTAGTGCCTTACATAGAAAATGATAGTGTATCCATGTTTATTGGATCTCAATCTGGTAAAGAATCTAAAATACAGATTAAAGATTTGAAGATTGTAGAACACCAGCCTCAAAAGCAGCCCTATAATAGAATGGATATGGACAAAAAGGTAATAAAAACAACCTATGTGTTTGTGGAGCCTTTTACAAGCCATCACGATTTTGTTGTTTCTTCACAATTACGTCTCGCAGAAGGAAAAGGATTTAAAGGTTCTTCAATAGAAAAAATGTTATACGCAAATTTCAATATGCTAACATGGATTACGTCTATAAACGATTTTATACCTTTGAACGTGCCCAACATGAACTATGCCCCTGACATGTATAATCGGGATTCATTTTTTTCCATAGTGTCAAGTTATAATAAAGAATTAAATCTAAAAATTTGGGAGCAATGGGCAAAAACTCAAAATTCCAAAGGTGCTATAGCTACTATTATAACACCTTATATGGGTACAATAGAAGCTAAAGATAATGAGGCCACCATTCAGTTTTTAATTTGGGCCATGATGAATAAAAGACGTTTTGGAGTAACACCACCCAAAGAAAAAATTGATAAAGCCGTTGAATATGTTTTAAACGAATTTGATGAAAACAGAGATGGAATATGTGAATCACATTTTACTCTGAGCCAAGTAGATATTAATAAATACAATCCGAAAACAAGTGATTTAGGGGTGAACCAAGGAATTTTTGCAATTGCACTTCGTACCATCAAAGAGTTAGGCTATGATATTTCAGAATCATATTTAGAAAAAGCTGAAAATGCATATATAGATTTTTATGATACTAAAAGAAAACATATGGTGTTTGATAAAGAATATCCGGATATCATTACGCTTACCGATTTAGAACCAGAATTTTTTTCTTTATGGTTGTTTAATAGGCCCATGTTATCAGATGAAATGGTTATCAATCATTTAGAGCAGATTCCTATACTGAATAAAGTGCCAAACTCGCCACACCCAGAATACGGCACAACAGCTCCTGTTTGTGTTCGGTTGGATGATAGCGAAAAAGGGTATTCTTATTTAACTCCAGATTATCAGCCTTTCAGGGAGTTTGGGGAAGAGAACTACAAAGATGGAGCAAGGGACGGCTTCTATTACAATGGCGGAAGCTGGATGCGTCCAGAATATTGTGCCTATGTAGTTGGTCAAAGACATGGTTGGGAAAAAGCAAAAGCTCTTATGGAAAACAGGGCTTGGGCAGAAATTAATCTCAATTCTAACTGGCCTTATAGTAAAGAGTTTATTCCAACAAAATGGACAACAACAGATTCTTGGTGGCCATCAACCCGTGGATTATGCTGGAACGTATTTATACTTATGGCAAATGAAGTAGCTGGTCTCCGAACACCGGAAATGGATCCAGATTTTGAAAAGTAGTAAATTATAAATTGAATGATAAACCATTCAAATCAATAAAAACCATGAGATTTATAAAAACTATTTTGTCAATTGCATTCCTTTTTTTAATGGTCGACTGTACTAAAGAAAAAAAGAACCCCAGTGACAAAGTGTGGTGGAAAGAAACCGTATTCTATGAAATCTATATGCCCAGTTACAAAGATAGCAATGGTGATGGTTTTAGTGATTTTAAAGGAATAACATCAAAATTAGATTATATTCAAAACTTGGGAATTAGAGGTATTTGGTTAACCCCTTTCTTGCAATCACCAAAAGTGGATAATGGCTATGATTTAAGTAGTTACTATAAAGTTGATGCTACTTATGGAACTTTAGAAGATTTCAAAATATTCATAGAAGAAGCACATAACCGCGATATAAAAGTGATTATGGATTTGGTTTTAAATCATACATCTACACATCATAAATGGTTTCAGGAATCTTTAAAATCAAAAGACAACCCTTATCGCGATTATTATATTTGGAAAGACAAACCTAATAATTGGGAATCTTTTTTTGGTGGTTCTGCTTGGGAATATGATACTTCAACGGAACAATATTATTACCATAAGTTTGCGGTTGAAATGGCTGATCTTAATTGGCAAAACCCGAAAGTTGTTGAAGAAATTAAAAATGTGCTTCGTTATTGGTTGGATATGGGAGTTGACGGATTTCGATTGGATGTTATAAATTTTTTAACTACTGAAGGCATTACTTCAGACAACCCCACGAATGAAAAAGGAGAACAGGAACATCTAAATGATATCAATCAAGAAGGCATAAAAGAGGCCATGAAAATGATACGGGAAACCGTGAATGAATTTGAGAATCGATTTCTTGTTGGTGAAATAGGAAGCGATAAAATTGAAGTGCTAAAACAATACCAAGGCACGGAATTATTAGATGTGGTATTTAACTTTAATTTTGGAAGTATAAAGGAATTTTCAGCAAAGCGTATTTTTGATGAATTGCTAAGTATGGAAAGGAATATGAGCAATTACCCTACTTTGTTTTTTGGTAGTCATGATATGCCTCGTTTAATAAATCGTTTAGCAAACAACAATACCGAAAGAGCAGAAGCTTTAGCCGCTTTAATGCTTACAGCAAAGGGCATTCCTTTTATATATTATGGTGAAGAAATTGGAATGGAAAATATTGAAGCCAATGCCCTTAGTGAAATAAAAGATATACAAGGGCGCACACACTATCAGCTAGCTTTAAACAAAGGTTATTCTGAGATGGAAGCTCTTAAAATTGGAAATAAACACAATAGAGATAAATCTAGAAGCCCCATGCAATGGAATGACAGCGAATATGCGGGGTTTTCTAATATGGAACCTTGGATAAAAGTACATCAAAACTATAAAAGGTTGAATGTTGAAGTTTTAGGGGAAGATAAAAATTCACTGTTAAATAATTATAAAAAAATTATTGCATTACGTAATTCTGAACCTGCACTTCAATACGGAGAATATAAAGAGTTGTCCTTGGTAAATAAGTGTATTGTATTTACCAGATTTTATAAAGGAGATATAATAAAATGTTATTTTAATTTCGGAGAAAACGCTTTAGCCGTTTCTTTAAATAAAAAGGAAAATATTTTACTTGGAGAATTGATAATTAAACCAAACCATTACCTCATTGTAAAAATAATTAAGTTGTAACCTGACATATAAATTAATACAATCCGTTGTATTATGATTTAAAAGAAAAAAGCTGTCCATCTTACTAATAATCACAAATTCTTAAACAGACTCTTCTACTAATGTTTTAATTTTTCGAATAAACCATACCATCATTCATTTTATTGAAATATGTAGAAGGCGTCATTCCTTTTAGTGTTTTAAATTTTCTGTTAAAATTAGAAATAGACTTAAATCCGGATTTGCCTGAAATTTGAGCAATTGATAAGTCTTCGTTTTTAGCCAACAATTGGCAGGCATGTTCTATTCTCAGTTCTATTAAAAACTGAAAAAACGTTTTGTTGGTACGTTGTTTAAAAAACCGACAAAAGGCATTGGGAGTCATAAAAGCCAATTCAGAAACAGTTTCAAGTGTAATATCATTTTGAAAATTGTTCATTACATAATCAAAAATGGCTTGCATACGTTGGCCCTCATTATTTGATATTTTCTTTTGATAAATAAATTGTGTAAGAACTTCGGTTTCAGATTCACATAAATTTTTAAGTAGTTTTAAAAAAAGTATAAATTTGTTAAGTTTATTGGCTTTTACCAATTTGAGCATTATTTTCTGTATGGGTTTTTTTTTTGATAACAGTTTTAATCCAACATTGGATTTATAAAAGAACCTACTAATTTGTTCAAGTTCTTGTATACCTTCAAAAAGATCACCAAAAGCTTTTTCAGTAAAGAAAAGAGAAATCATATGTGACGCATTTTCTTTTCTCTCAATACTTTGGAATACATGTGGGCTTTTACTACCAATGACGAAAACATCACCATCTTCATATTGATGAATACTATCAGCAACAATAAGTTTTCCTCTACCTTTTAAAATATAACTAATTTGTATTTCCTCATGCTGATGAAGTTTGTCATAGAAAATGGCTCCTTTATCTATTTGAACAAATAAATTTTCGTGTATAGGTTTCGGTATTTTAAAAGGATAAACTTTCATAATATGAATATGCTAAAATTACGCAAAAAAACATAAAAATTGAATTTTAAAGATAATATAGTACTA
>TARA_R110002051_G_scaffold120997_4_pt1 | contig 41496 bp, 41 predicted proteins | sample TARA_R110002051 | Tara Oceans TARA_R110002051 (sample SAMEA4397023) | marine metagenome | biome: Polar Biome; feature: [MES] marine water layer (ENVO:01000295) within the mesopelagic zone...; material: water (ENVO:00002006), including particulate matter (ENVO:01000060) such... | reverse complement strand
TTTCATCCGCTCGAGGTGGCTCACTATGTCCGCCCTTTCCACTTTTATTCCTATTTTCGCTTAAAGCGAAATTTCTAACATGGCCAAAACTAAAACTTCCTTCTTTTGTCAAAATTGCGGCAGTCAACATGCCAAATGGGCCGGACAATGTCACGCCTGTAAACAATGGAATACCATAGTAGAGGAAGTGGTTCAAAAAGTAGACAAAAAAGACTGGAAACAGACCGATCCCGCTTTCCTGCCTGACGGCAGGCATGGCGCGAAAGCAAATAATAGAGTATCAAAACCTCTCAAAATTGCCGATATTTCCACAGCTTCTGAAGCCCGGATGAATACAAAAAATGGCGAACTCAACCGTGTACTCGGGGGAGGATTGGTGCCAGGGTCACTCACCTTATTAGGCGGCGAACCAGGGATTGGAAAAAGTACCTTGTTATTGCAAATTTCCCTCGCCCTACCCTACAAAACCTTATATGTTTCTGGAGAGGAGAGTCAGCAGCAAATTAAAATGCGCGCCGAACGTATCAATCCAAACAGTGACCAGTGCTATATTCTTACAGAAACGAAGACACAAAATATTTTTCGACATATAGAGGAGATGCAGCCCGATATTGTGATTATTGACTCCATTCAAACCTTACATTCTGATCATATTGAAAGTACGGCAGGTAGTATTTCGCAAATTCGTGAGACTACATCCGAACTGATACGCTTTGCCAAAGAAACAGCAACTCCCGTTATTTTGATTGGTCACATCACTAAAGATGGAAATATCGCTGGTCCAAAAATCTTGGAACATATGGTGGATACGGTACTTCAGTTTGAAGGGGATCGCAATCATGTGTATCGCATTTTGAGAGCCCATAAAAACCGTTTTGGAAGCACTAACGAACTAGGAATTTATGAAATGCAAGGCAGCGGCCTAAGAGAGGTTTCTAATCCAAGCGAGATCTTGATTTCCAAAAATGATGAAGATTTAAGTGGAACTGCAATTTCAGCGACCTTGGAAGGCATGCGCCCTCTGATGATAGAGATTCAAGCCTTAGTAAGCAGCGCGGTTTATGGAACTCCGCAACGATCTGCAACTGGGTATAATGCCAAACGCCTTAATATGTTACTCGCGGTTTTAGAAAAAAGAGCCGGTTTTAAGTTAGGTGCAAAAGATGTTTTCCTCAATGTCACAGGTGGAATCTCTGTTGACGATCCAGCCATAGATTTAGCAGTAGTCGCAGCAGTTTTATCTTCTAATGTCGACATCCCAATAGCAAAGTCCATGTGCTTTGCCGCAGAAGTTGGCTTAGCTGGGGAAGTTCGTCCAGTAACTCGCGTTGATCAACGGATAATAGAAGCTGAAAAATTAGGTTTTCAGTCTATTGTGATTTCTAAATATTGCAAAATTCCAGAGGGGAACTATCATATTCAAATAATAAAAGTTGCCAAGGTACATGATGTTGTACGACATTTATTTGGGTAGCTCTAAGAGCTCTTGTTCTGTCATCTTGTCCATTTCATCCCAAGCTGAATAAAGCATATGCAAACGCTTATACACTACTTCTTACACTTTGGTTTTCCCTTTATCATCGCATTTATTTTTTTTAGAAAGGATTGGAAAAAAGTTTCTTTAATATTAATCGCTACAATGCTAGTTGATTTAGATCACTTAGTAGCTACTCCGATGTTCCAAGCAAATAGATGTAGTATAGGTTTCCACATTTTTCATAGTTATTATGCAATGGCTGTGTATGTTGTATTACTTTTTTTACGCAGACCTTTTAATATCATTGGGATTGGCTTGCTCTTTCACATGCTTACAGATTTTACCGACTGTCTAATGATGTACTCAAACTGTAAAAAATGCTTTGCAGACTCTTCAGCTATAGAGCTATTAAAAGCAACTTCAAAACTCCTTGGAGTTTGATGAGTAGGGGAAAAATAACCGCAAAAACGATAACAGGTATATCTTTGAACAATTTCCTTCTTGGAAATTCATGTTTTTAACTCTTGAAGAGTCATTATAAATGCTTACCAAAAGAGCCGAGCTACTTTCATAAAACAATATCAAAAGTGAAATTGTATACCACCATCCCAAAAACACTCAAGCCCTATTATAAGGTTGAATTGGAAAAATATCACCTGGCTTTCTCTAAAGGACAAATAAAAACCGCTTGGACTCATCTGGAACGTGCTCATATCATAGGACAAAAGTATCCGTTGGCTCACACCTATGTACACTGGAAAATGCTGCAATTCGGAATAAAAATAAAAAGTAAAAAGGAAGTCTTAGGACAAATTCCTCGTCTGATTTTTGGCGGAGTAAAGTCCTTTGTAGGTGTTATCCCTGTTGGCAATCCTGGTGGAGCCAATGTTCCTCCCTTAAAACCATTTCCAATAGCAAAGGATGTTGAGGATATTTTTTTAAAAGCTGGAGTCCCCTTGACCTAAAAAGTATCAAAAGCAAATGAAAATGATTGAATATGTTTACGGAGGATTATTCCTCATCTCTATTATACTTATCTATTTTGCCTTTAAGCAGTATAGTGGTTCCAAGCAGTTAATTCACTCAGGAATCAAAACAACAGCCACAGTAATCGATTTAATTGAGGTTAGTGGGGATGATGGCTATACCTATAAACCTGTTTTCGAGTATACTAATAAGAGTGCAACCAAAGTCACCTTTAAAAGCGAAATAAGCTCAAGTCCGGCTCCTTATAAAATTGGAGAACGAGTGAAGATTTTATACTCCCGAGATGGTACGGAAAGAAAAGTAGTCTCCTTCTGGGGACTCTATCGTTGGACCATTATTCTTTTGTGTATAGCAGCTCCCATGCTCATTATAGGCGGAGGGTATTTCTTATATGCTCGAGGGTAATTCCAGCAAAAAAATCACTAATTTTTAACAATAACACTTAAATTTCTGAATTCTAATGAACACCTTTACTTCCAAGATTAACCAACTAATTTGTGTCCTCCTTTTCATCTTTTTCCTTCCACAATTGTCAACTGCTCAAACTCAGAAAGGGCGATTTATTGACATTTCTATTGGTCTAGGATTTAGTGCCGCAAATACCCAATCGGAGGAGATAGAAACTATAGGTAGTGGTTTTTATGCTCAAGGCGAGTATGTCTTCGGCTTGACAAAATGGTTTAGTGTTCGACCTTATGCTGGCTTCATTTTGACTTCCCCAGATAAAAACCTCACCCGAGAAGAGAATGAACCTAATTATGAGGTTACTACCAAAGCATTTTTAATTGGTGGAAAAGTACGCATAACAGCCCCGATTCCATATGTGGCACCCTACATTGAAACAGGCTTAGGTGCTTCCATAGGATCCTTTAGAACCTATACGGAATTTTCAGATATAGAAGAAAATGGTCTCATCTATCATATTCCTTTTACTATAGGTTTAGCACTGGGGCGCGAACATAAGGTAGGCGTAGAGTTTACCTATTTCTTCCATCCTACTATAGATCAATTTGCGGGAGCCATAGCTGCAGGAATCACCTTTTCCTTAGATAGAAAAAGCCCAAATCTTTAAAAGACTTGGGCAATGTTATTAAATGCAATTTCGCGTAAGCGGGATGCATCTCATATCCTACAACCATCTTTTCTTATGGTGCTGGATTTGGAATCGCTTCATGTACTTCGTTTATCGCCTTCAAAACTTCTTTTGAAAGTGTCACATCGATACTGCCAATATTCTCCTTTAATTGTTCAACAGAGGTAGCCCCAATGATATTTGCAGTAACAAATGGACGACTATTCACAAAGGCCAATGCCATTTGCGTCAAACTCAGTCCATGTGCATCTGCAATCGCTTTATAGCGTCTAGTGGCTTCAAATCCATTATCGGTATGGTAGCGATTATAATTTGGAAATAGAGTCACCCTTGCCTTTGGTGGGTATCCATCTAAATACTTTCCAGTAAGCTGTCCAAAACCAAGTGGAGAATAAGGAAGGTGCCCAACATTTTCTCTATGCATGATCTCGGTCAAACCTATCTCATCTTTCCGATTCAATAAATTATACGGATTCTGTACCGTAATCATCTTGGGAGCGCCCTTTCGAGCTTCTTCTAAGTATCTCGATAGCCCATAAGGCACTTCATTAGACAATCCAATATTCTTAATCTTTCCAGCCTTGATAAAGCCGTTCAAATCCTCCAATATCTGTGCAAAATTATCTTGCCACTCCTCATCTGGGTCATGGGTATAGCCACGGGCTCCAAAATAATTGGTGTTCCGTTCTGGCCAGTGTAATTGATATAAATCTATGGCATCAATACCCAACCTTTCTAAACTCTTGTCAATCGCATCCTCTAATTCGTACTTGGCAAATCCTCCGGTACGGATATGTGCAGTAAAAGCCGCTGGACCTGCAATTTTTGAGGTAATTACTAATTTATCACGATTACCTGTTTTCTTGAGCCAACTCCCAATGATCCGTTCTGTACTCCCATAAGTTTCTGCACGAGCGGGAACACTGTAGAGTTCGGCGGTGTCAATAAAATTGACGTCTTGTTCAAAAGCATAGTCTAATTGATCATGACCTTCGGCTTCAGTGTTTTGTTCTCCCCAAGTCATTGTCCCAAGGCATATTTTTGAGACTTTAATGTCTGTATTTGGTAAGGTGGTATATTTCATAGCATGTCTTTGTCTCCTCCTCCTTAAAGAAGGATCCTATTCTCTAAATATTTTTAAGTAGCGCGGTTACCTCATCCAATTTTGGAGTAAGTATCACTTCGATACGTCTATTTTTTGCTTTGTTTTCTGCGGTATCATTGGGAGCAACAGGCGCATATTCTCCACGCCCAGCCGCCGTAAGATTTTTAGGATCTATGCGATTGTTTTCTCTTAAAATATCGACAATAGCCGTCGCACGTTTAGCAGAAAGATCCCAGTTACCAGAAAGATTACCACTACCGCCATATGGCACATCATCAGTATGTCCTTCAATGAGAACAGCAATGTCTGGATTGTCTCCCAAAACAGTTCCTAACTGTTTTACAGCCGTACGCCCGTTGGCGCCTACCATCCAACTACCAGAGTCAAAAAGTAATTTATTTTCAAGAGATACGTACACTTTACCATCACGTTGCTCGACTGTCAATCCTTTTCCTTCAAAATCGGTGAGGGCTTTAGAGATTGCATCTTTTAAAGCTCTCATAGAAGCATCTTTGGCAGCGATTACACTTTCCAATTCGTCAACACGAGCAGAGCGATCTTCAAGGTCTTGTTGTAATTTTTCAAGACGTTTACGCTCAGTATCCAGAGCTGCTTTGTTTTCGGCAAGATCCTTTTCTCTTTGTTCTAATTGTGCTAGCAGCTCTCTATTTCTTTTTACATTTTCGGCAATACTTGCGCTGCTATTAGCTTCCAAAGCATTGTACGAAACTTGTAGGTTTTCCAAATTTGCTTTCGCGGAAGCGTACTCACGCTGCATTTTTTCATATCGAGCTTTGGTATCGTCCAGCTCGGCTTTGGTTGCATTGTAATCATTTGTATACTTTTCTAAGGCTTTCTGAGCCTCTGAAAGGTCAGAAGAAAGGTTTCTATTTTCTTTGCGGAGATTGGTATACTTTGACTCAAGGTCTTTAAAGACTTTGGCAGAGACACAAGAGGTTAAGGTAATTCCTGCAATGAGAAGAAGGGCAAGGTTTTTAAGCATGTTAAGGAGATATACGGTGAGAAATAGGTTATTTTTTGAATTTCTAAAACTTTAATTGGACCATGAGCGGACAATGATCACTGTGCATTGCATCAGATAGTATAACGGCTCTATCAATGTTTTCTTTTAATGGATCACTCACCATATTATAATCGATTCGCCATCCTTTGTTATTGGCGCGCGAATTTGCTCTATAGCTCCACCATGTGTAATTATCAGGCTCTTTATTGAGGTGACGGAAGGAATCTATAAAGCCACTCTCAATAAAATTACCTATCCATTCTCTCTCGACGGGTAGAAAACCGCTTACATTTTTGTTGCGTATTGGATCATGTATATCAATAGCTTCATGACATATATTGTAATCTCCGCAGATCACTAGCTTAGGAATTTCTTGTTTTAGACTATTGATATACGACTGAAACATATCCATAAACTCCAATTTATGAGCCACACGAGCCGAATTAGAACCTGAAGGCAGATATAAACTCATTACAGAGACATCATCAAAGTCTAAACGAATATTTCTTCCTTCAAAATCCATAGATTCGATACCTGTTCCATATTCGATGTGATTAGGCTTGGTCTTGGAGAATATTGCTACACCACTATATCCTTTTTTCTGTGCGCTATACCAGTAATGATGATATCCAGCATCTTCAAGTAGCTGAGTATCTACTTGGTCTGGAGTTGCTTTGGTTTCTTGTATACAAATGACATCTGGGTCGGCTTGTTGCAGCCATTCGACAAAGCCTTTGCGCATCGCTGCACGGATACCATTTACATTATAAGAGATAATTTTCATAGGAAGGGTTTCTGATTGCGATGCTAATTTATAAATTCAGGCTTGCAAAGACGTTAAAAAGGCGATAAAGTTTTACATTGTAACGACTAGATTTGTCTCCCTGAAATAAAATCACAAACTGCGAGTTTTACACTTGATGCGCTACCTTTACCTTCTTCTGTTTATTTTGATTTCCGTGAGCGTAACGGGGCAGGAATTGCGCAGCAAAAAAATGGCTGTTCGCGACAGCATGGTTTTAGATTCTGTTTCTATTAACCCTAGTTACTTTAGGGTTACCACTAAAGATAGCATTGTCTTAGACAGCAGCAAATACAATATTGATTACGCTCGTAGCACCTTTAAAATTAAGCCTTCCGCTCAAACTGAAATAGATAGCTTGTTTTTTGAGTATCAGGTGTATCCTACATTTTTAACTAGAAAATATTCCTTTTACGACCCAGAGCGCATTGTGAATAGTACGGGGCAATTAGATAGATTATACAAAGTTAATAGAGGGTCTACGGCTCAGGGATTTGTCCCTTTTGAAGGTCTCAATACAAGCGGAAGTATCCTAAGAGGAGTGTCTATAGGTAATAATCAAAATAGTGTCTTGAATTCTGAACTAGATTTGCAAGTAAGTGGTAAACTAAACGATAAGGTTACCCTGCGAGCCTCCTTACAAGATGCAAATATTCCTAGTCAGGAAGGTGGTTACTCGCAGAATCTCGATGAATTTGATCAAATCTTTATTGAGCTTTTTAGCGATACGTGGAATATTAGGGCTGGGGATATAAATCTTCAAAACTCAGATTCTTACTTTGGGCAGTTTACAAAGAAAATTCAAGGTTTATCACTACAAGGAACCCTCAATCATTCTGAAGACACCAACACAGATCTTTTTGCAACTGGAGCCTTGGTGAGAGGGGTGTTTACACAAAGTAATTTTGTAGGACAGGAAGGAAATCAAGGGCCATATAAATTGACTGGACCAAACGGAGAACTCTTTGTTTTGGTTGTTTCTGGGAGCGAGCGGGTGTATGTTAATGGGATTCAATTGCAACGTGGAGAAACCGAAGACTACATCATCGATTATAACGCAGGGGAGATTCGTTTTAATGCAACCTATCCCATTACCAGTGAAATGCGTATTCAAGTGGAGTATCAATTCTCAGAACGTAGGTTTACGCGTTTTGTAGCCTATGGTGGTGGCCGCTTTCGCGAAAGCGAGACCTTGCAACTTAGCGCTCATGTATATTCAGAGGCTGATGCCAAAAACCAACCGTTACAACAAAATCTCAGTGCCGAGCAAGTAAGTGTCCTCCAACAAGCTGGAGATGATCAAGAACAAATGGTAGCTCCTTCTGTAGTGGCCTCATCCTTTAGCGAGAACAAGGTCCTCTACAGACAAATTCTAATCAATGGACAAGAGGTTTTTGAGTTTAGCACAGATCCAGAAGAAAATCTCTTTACTGTACGTTTTAGTCTTGTAGGAGCAAATAAAGGTGATTATATCATTAGTAGTACCAATACCTTGCAACGTACCTTTGAATATGTGGCTCCTATTAATGGAGTGCCGCAGGGATCTTATGCACCACAAATTCAACTTTTTGCGCCTACCCTGCTCCAAATGGCTGTGGTTAATGGTCTTTATACACCCTCAGAAAAAACTAAAATTAATTTTGAGGCTGCAGGGAGCAAGAACGATGTTAACCTTTTTTCTAATATCGGCGATGATGACAATGAAGCATTTGCTGGACACCTGGACATTGAGCAACAGTTATTTCAAAAAGACAGTACGGCTCATTTAAACGCCTTTGGAAGATGGGACTATATTCAAGAGGACTTCGTTAATCAAGAAGGGCTCTACAATGTAGAATTTAATAGAGATTGGAATCTCGATAGTGAGTTGGCAAACAACAATGGCTTACTACTGCTAGGGAATCAAAGTTTTCTCACAACGGGAATCAATTATCAAAAATCTAAACTAGGCAATTTTCAATACCAATTTGAACATTTAGATTTCAAGGATTCCTATTCAGGAAGTCGGCATACCCTAAGTGCAAATCTACGCACAAAATCCCTTAGAGGTACAGTTTTAGCTAGTACGCTAAACAGCAATGGAAGCGCAACTACTTCCGATTTTTCAAAGCTGTATAGCAAATTAATTTATGGTCGTAAAAAGTCATGGGTAGGAGGGAAATTTTATACCGAAGACAATGAACGTACTTTCAAAATTAGCGATTCCCTTACCCCCGATAGTCAGCGATTTCAAATGTATGAAGGATCTTTAGGTGTTGGTGATAGCACCAATGTTTTTGTAGAAGTTGGATATCGATACCGTGTAAATGATAGCTTACGCGAAAATAGGATTAGTCAAGTCAATAGTTCGAATACCTACTTCCTAAAATCACAGCTCATAAAAAATGAAAAGACGAATCTTTCGGCCTTTGTTAATTATAGAACGCTAAGCTACACAGCAAATCAAGAAGCTGAAAATTCGTTGAATTCGCGAATCTTATATGATCAACGTTTTGCCAATGATATCATTAGATGGAATACTGTTTTTGAAACCAATAGTGGGACGCAACCTCAACAGGAGTTTACTTTTGTAGCTGTAGATGAAGGCCAAGGAACACATACTTGGAATGATTATAATGATGACGGCATCCAACAACTGGAAGAATTTGAAATTGCTCAATTCCAAGATGAATCTGACTTTATAAGAGTCCTACTACCTAACCAAATATTCATCAAAACACATCAGAATAAATTGAGTCAGCAATTGACCTTAAACCCTCAGCAATGGACGGGTCAAAAAGGTTTAAGAAAGTTCTTATCCTTGTTTTATAATCAGACAAGTTTTACTATCGACAGGCGCACACGGAGAGATGGGGAAGATTTTAATCTCAATCCTTTTCAAAAAGACGATGCAGAGATAGGGGCGATTATTAATTTCAACAATAGTTTGTTTTTGCATAGAGGCAAGCAGCGATATACCACTTCTTATACTTATGTATCAACCCAGTCGACAAACTTGTTGTCAACTGGATTACAAGAGAACGATCTTTCCAGTCACCAATTTGGATTCTTACACAAAGTTAAGGAGAGTTGGCTTTTGAATATGAAAGGAGCCTTGGGGAGTTCAGAAAGTATGGCCATCAACTTTCCCTCTCGAAATTTCAATATAGACTCATATGAAGTAAATCCGAAGCTTTCTTATCTCTTTGGCAAGCAATCCAGTGTTTCTGTATTCTATGCATTTGCAGACAAAAAGAATACAATAGGAGATGCTGAACAGCTGGAACAACATAATCTTGGCATCGCATTTGCACTATCTGATGCAGAGAAGGTCTCTGTTACTGGAGAAATCAAGTACATTGATAACAGTTTTCGCGGAAGCGCATTTACCCCTGTTGCCTATCAAATTTTAGAAGGATTACAACCAGGAACAAATTTTACTTGGAATGTGATTGCACAAAAGCGATTGACAAAGTTTTTAGATTTGAATGTATCCTATTTTGGACGTAAAAGTGAAACCTCCAAGACGATACATACTGGAAATGTACAACTGAAAGCATTTTTCTAAAATAAATTACGACCTTTAAGGAGAATAATGAATAACCTAAAAACCATACACGTGAAAAGATCAATAATAGGTATTGCCATTGTAGCAATCATTTTTGGAACTGCTGGTTCCTGTAAAACTTCAGAAAAAGTTAGCGATGAAGCGACTACTGAGGCGACTGAAGTAGTGGCCAAAGACAAAAGTACAACAGCGGCCACCGAATTACTTGATGAGCGTTATGTAGAAGGAACAATCATACGGTCTAAACAAGAAGGAGATTGTGAATTTACCATCCAAACGACTGAGGGTGTATTGTATGATCCTACCAATTTAGCAGATATGTATAAGAAAAATGGTACTAAGGTAATCTTTAAATTTGCTGGTTTACGTATGCCTAACCGTTGTGTAAAGGCAAATCCAATCAGGATTGAAGATATACGAATGAAGTAAAATAAATGTATTTATAACAAAAATGCCCTTACAATTGTAAGGGCATTTTTTATTGTAAAAAGGTTAAAACCCTATTACTTTACTAAAATCTTTTTACTAATTCCAGAAACATTGTTGTGAACTTTTACAACATATACTCCTGAAGCTGCATAAGACATATCAAGATTATATCTATAAACACCACCTTCGTTTGTGATGTGGTTTTCGGCAACAATTTGACCAGAGATATTAAATACTGTTACAACAAGACGCTCATCTGTAAGGTCTGATGTTAAAGCAATATCAAAGTTCTGATTGTCACTCGTCGAGATCGTTAAATCATCTTCACTATTCAAGAAATCAGGCGTACTTAATAATTCGTCTGCGATATTGAATACCCCAACATAGTTACGACGGTTAGGTAAGTGAACCTCACCAATATGCCACATAGTTTCATCATCAACTGGATCAACAGTTAATTGTACATAATCTGCAAGACGGTTAGACGGATTTGCATTTGTACTTTGAGCTATTAATGTTTCTTCCAATGTCATTTCATTGAGAGGATCTGTAGCCAAACGACCAGTGTACTGTAAAGCTACACGATCTGCAACACCTGAAGTGGTATAACCCATCCCGATGTTTCCGTGCTGATCCATTGCCATTGACCCAGAATATGCACTCTTGTTATCAACAGAGATGTAAGTACCTTCTTGGTAAATTTCCCAAGGCTCATCATCACCACCTGTTTGACGTAATTCATACCAACGAATTCCTGCTAGTTTACCACCAGAAGGATCTGTATCAACTACAAAGTTGAATACTACAGAATTATAATCTGCAAAACGACGGTACTGCGCCAAGTTCATAATAGTCGCTTGTAATGCATCTTGATTTGTTCCTCCCCCTTGTGGGATGTTTGAGAAACTACCTCCATCAAATACAGAGATAAAATCTTCTGTATTAATTTGTTGAGGTGAAGAAATTTCAGAATCTCCTGGGTTATCCCAATCGATTGTTGTAGACCAAATTTTCAAGTGATCTTCAGAAACTCCACTCCATGCATCATCCTGCATGTATACGAAGTATCCAGGAGAATCGGCAGCTGGCATAGCACCATTGGTCACGTTAAAAGGTTGCGGGCTATAGAATCCAGAAGTTACAATTCCTGGTAATGGGAAAGCGATGATTTGCGCAGGATTTCCATCAAGCATTTCTTCATACTCTACTACAAATACACGGTTACTAGCCCCAATATTTGCAGTTACATAAATTCCATTAGACCAAACACCAAATTTTGTATAATCAGGAAATGATCCAGTTGTGAAACCAGTATCATATACATACCATCCATCATTTACTGGATCCGGACCTTGAGAGATCGCTATATTAAATCCATTTGGAGAATTATCAAATTCTGTAAAGATGTAACGATCTGTGTTTGGATCGTATAACATAATTGGATCTCCAATAGCATTTCCAGGGAAAATCGTTGCCAAAGAAGCTTCAGGAGTTAAAGGTAAACCGTCTTTATCAAAAATACGGAAAGCAGTATTCCATGCAGCTAAATAGTGGTTTGGTCCTACTGCTCCAGTTGGATCAGAAGGTGTTGCCTGAGAAACATCCGCAAGAAAAACATTGATAGGTTCCTTTCCTTTACGAGATGGTTGATTTTTTTGAATCGCCATATCTGGCCCATTAGATCCCTTTCCAGGAACTACTAGGTTACGAGAACGACGCTTTGGGTGACCTTCTTTCGGAGTGTTATCCGCAGGAATAAATGTCCCATCTTTAATTTGGTCAGCAATACTAGGCACTACTCTAATAAGAGTAGCCTTACCAATATACTCCGCCTTTACAGGGTTAACCTGCTCTTGTGCTGTTGCTGTAATTCCGATTGCAAAAAGACCAGCAGCAACGAGTTTAGTAATTTTAAACATGTTGTAGTTTTTTAATTAATTATAGATTAGTTGTGATTAGCCTATAAAAGTACCTAATTTTTATGTTAAATCCATAAAAAAACGCCCAAAAAAGGGCGTTTTAACGTATCATACTCAAGAATGGGTTAGGCTATCCACTTCTTAAAACTTACCTGATCCTCAATTATTTGTCTTAAATCGCTAATTGCTACCCTTTCTTGTTCCATGGTATCTCGATATCTAATTGTCACCGTCTGACTTTCTATAGTTTCATGATCTACTGTGATGCAAAAAGGAGTTCCAGCCGCATCTTGTCTTCTGTATCGTTTCCCTACAGCATCTTTCTCATCATACATTACATTGAAATCATATTTCAAATCGTCGATGATTTTTCGTGCAATTTCAGGTAGTCCATCCTTTTTAACCAAAGGAAATATAGCAGCTTTTACAGGTGCTAAAATCGCTGGTAATTTTAAAACCACACGAGAAGTGCCATTTTCTAATTCTTCTTCTTGTAGGGATTTTGAAAATACTGCTAGGAACATTCGGTCCAAACCGATAGATGTTTCCACCACATAAGGCGTATAATTTTCATTTAATTCAGGATCAAAAAACTGTAATTTCTTTCCTGAAAATTCTTCATGAGCTTTCAAATCAAAATCTGTACGTGAGTGAATCCCCTCCAATTCCTTAAAACCAAATGGGAACTTGAATTCAATATCTGCCGCAGCATTAGCATAATGTGCCAATTTTTCATGGTCATGGAAACGATAATTTTCTTCCCCAAGACCTAAAGATTTATGCCAGTTTAAGCGAGTTTCTTTCCAATGGTGATACCATTTCATCTCTTCTCCTGGGCGTACAAAAAATTGCATTTCCATTTGTTCAAATTCTCGCATACGGAAGATAAACTGTCTCGCAACAATCTCATTCCTAAATGCTTTTCCAGTCTGTGCAATCCCAAAAGGGATCTTCATGCGTCCTGTTTTTTGAACATTTAAAAAGTTCACAAAAATTCCTTGGGCTGTCTCAGGACGTAAGTATAAATCTGTCGCTGTCTCTGCAGAGGCGCCTAATTTTGTTCCAAACATCAAATTAAACTGACGCACATCTGTCCAATTCTTTGAACCAGAAACAGGACAAGCAATCTCCAATTCCTCGATAAGAGCCTTCACATCGGCAAGATCTTCGGCGTCCAATGATTTTGCCAAACGAGCAGTTGCAGCTTTAGCCTTTTCATGATATCCTAAAACGCGTGGATTGGTAGCTTCAAATTGTGCACGATCAAAGGTCTCTCCAAAGCGCTTGGCGGCTTTCGTAATTTCCTTTTCAGCTTTTTGATTGAGTTTTTCGGCATAGTCTTCTACCAAAACATCAGCGCGGTATCTCTTTTTAGAATCCTTATTATCAATTAAAGGATCACTAAAAGCATCAACATGTCCAGAGGCTTTCCATGTAGTAGGGTGCATAAAAATAGCTGCATCAAGGCCCACAATATTTTCATTCAATTGTACCATGGATTTCCACCAGTACTCTCGGATATTTTTTTTGAGCTCTACCCCATTCTGGCCATAATCATATACAGCACTTAATCCATCATATATTTCACTACTTTGGAATATATATCCATATTCCTTAGCATGTGAAATTACCTTTTTAAATTGATCATCTTGATTGCTCATAATAGGTGTTTGGTAATGTGTTTGCTTTGTTCCTTTGCTAAAGTTTCGACGACACGCTTTCGCGAAAGCGTTATCGTTTTCATTAATAATTGTGAAGGCACAAAAATAGTAATCCGTTAATATTATGTGGTATGGGGAGGCCTTTATTTTAAGCTAAGTGTTGCTGAAAGAACTTGACGCTTACCTTGAAAGACCAAAATCTGATAATTTCCCTCTTCAAATGTGCTACTTCCAAAAATTAACTCACTTACTCTAAACTGTACTTTCGTATAAGGAACAATAATTCGGTTGTTATATGTGAGCTTTGTGCCATCACTAAAAGTAATGTCTCTTGGTGTCCCAATGATTCGCCCTGAAGGCCCCGTGATTTGAGTGTAAAAGGGCACGTCTCCTTCCTTTGCCAATCGGTTCTCATTGACAATATAATTGACTTGAATCATTTCAGCTCGACTCGCCCTCACTGTAGGCGTAAATTTTCCATTATTACGCTGAATTACCGCATGAACACTAGATAAAGTTGCTGTGAGTTGTGCTCCAACTGTTAATTGAGAAGATAAATCTTTGTTTTTACTGTTTATAGAATCCTGACGTAAGGTCACCTTGTTCAGGGCATCTTGTGTCTTTTCCTGAAGTTCAGATAATCGCTGAGTTTCACGAATCAAACTATCATTTTGCTGAAACATAAACTCTCGCTCCCTACGCAACTTGCGCAATTCTAATTGATATTCTTGAACGACTCCTCGAGTTGCCTCTTGTGCTTTTAACTTTTCTTGTAACGCTAATACTTCTGTTTTGGCGGCTTCCAAGCGGGTAGTAATTGCCGTATTTTCTTTAAGCACTACATCATATCGTTCAACTTCTTCCCCCAATTTCTCCATAATGAGTTCCTTCTCCATTTGAAGCTGTGCCTCATTGTCTTTTACTTCATTGTAAAATTTAATCGTATATATCCCAAGGCTCACCAAAAGAATTGCAAGAACAAGGGTGAGGAATTTTAAGGTATTGTTGGTACTTTTAGTACTCATATAAAGATGCTACTCATTTAAAGGTTGGCAATTTAGAAAATAAATGGATGCTTACAACGCTTAAAAGCCTGTTCTTTCCTCCCTATTGCAAAGGGTGTAATAGTACCCTTACTGGAGGTGAAACAGAATTATGCACAAATTGTAGGCACCAAATACCCGAAACGCATTTTCATACACATAACGATCCTGCTGTACAAAAAGTATTTTATGGCCGACTTCCTTTAGAACAAGCTACCTCACTCTTCTATTTTGAAAAGAAAGGTCCGGTACAGAAACTAATGCATCATTTAAAATACAAGGGGAAAAAGAAACTCTCAGAGTTTATTGGGAATTGGCTGGGGAGTCAATTGGCTCCATTAGATAATTATCGAAATATTGATGTCATAATTCCCGTTCCAATTCATCCAAAAAAATTAAGAACCCGCGGATACAATCAAGTTACGGGCTTTGGTAAAGCACTCGCTATTCATCTTGAAAGCAGCTATAGGGAAGATGTGCTCCTAAAATCGAAAAACACCAAAACTCAGGTATTCAAAGGTCGTTTTACTCGAAGTGATGAAGTGTATGGCGCTTTTTATATTAAAAACGCAGAAGATTTGGAAGGAAAGCATATCTTACTAGTAGACGATATAATAACCACTGGAGCCACTTTAGAAGCATGTGGTATAGAAATTCTAAAAATTCCCAATGTTAGGTTAAGTATTGCAACGATGGCAATAGCGACTTAGCTATTTCGTTTCCCTTAAAATAGTTGTTTCTTTGTGACTTAAATTTTTCTATTTGAAAACATCCGTATTGTATAGATTCAGCAAGTACCTCTTATCCTTTCTTATGATGGGCTTAGTACTCGTAAATTGTGCAAAAAGAGGCTCTCCTAATGGAGGAGCGATAGACTCTTTACCTCCCGTTTTTGTCAAGGCTGATCCGCCTAATTTTACAACCAACTTTGATGGTGATGAAATCAAGATCTATTTTGATGAGTATGTCAAATTAAAAGACTACCAAAAGCAACTTATTATTTCGCCTCCACTTACAAATAGTCTTATTTCGCCCCAAGGAAGTGCTTCAAAATATATAACCATTGATATCCAGGATACACTACAAGCTAACACCACCTACGTCTTTAATTTTGGACAAAGTATTGTAGATAATAATGAAGGTAATCCTTACGCCTACTTCAAATATATTTTGTCCACAGGAGATTATATCGATAGTCTCACTGTTAAAGGTGACATTGTAGATGCTTTACAACTAAAGCCAGACAACTTTGTCACTGTGATGCTTTATGAAGCCGATAGTACTTATACAGATTCAATTGTATATAAGAACCCTCCACGCTATGTGACCAATACCCTAGACAGCCTAGAATCTTTTGAAATCACTAATCTGAAGGCCGGCACTTATAAATTGGTTGCCATGAAAGATGAAGATGCTAATTTTACTTTTCAACCCAAGAAAGACAAAATTGCCTTCTATGAAGATTTTATTACAGTACCCAAAGACACTACCTATCGCTTAAAATTATTCTCAGAATCGGTGCCGGTGAAAGTGAGTAGGCCAAAGCACGCAGGAGCACAACGTATTAATTTTGGGGTTCAAGGAAATATCGATAGTCTCTCGGTACATACCATTTCTGAAATTCCAAATGGCTTTGAATCCTTAATCACCATCCTTAAAAAGGATACTTTAAGCTATTTATATAAACCCAAGGTGACAGCAGATTCTCTGGTATTTGCCCTCACATCACATGACTATCTCGATACGGTCATTGCCACTTTAAGACAATTAAAAGAGGACACTCTTACTTTCAAATCCTATTCTGGTAGTAGTTTGATTCTAAATAAACCCTTTGAAATAAGTAGCAGCATTCCGATAGTAAATATTGACAGCTCTAAAATTAGTATTGTCGCCGACTCCTTAATGGTACCTTTTACATCGACAATGGATCCAAAAAAAGGGCGTTTTTCTTTGAAATTTGACACTAAAGAAGATACCAAATACAGCTTTACTATTTTGCCAGAAGCACTGACAGATTTTTTTGGAAACACTAATGACACACTGAGCTTTACTACAAAAACCAAGGAGTTTTCTGACTACGGCGATATCGAATTGACCCTACTTAAGGCAACGAACTTCCCTTATATCGTACAGTTGATGACAGAACAAGGAGACGTGAAGGAAGAACGTTATACAACAAAGGAAACGGTCTTTACTTTTAATACCCTCAAGCCTGCTAAATTCTATATCCGAATTATTGAAGACAAAAATGGCAATGGAATATATGACAGTGGAAACTTTTTAGAGCAACGCCAACCCGAAAATGTGATTTATTACCCTGATCTCATCGAGTTAAATGCAGGGTGGCTACCCAAGCTAATATTTGAATTAAAGGATTAATTCAAAGTAAAGCTATCTCGGTCTTCTAGAAATGGAAGTTTGGATCTCGTTGTTGTTATAAGTGATTTCGATAAAGTAACCGGAATAATTCCTTCTTCAACTTTAAAATCAGGTTTGTCATTTGACATCTTGTCCTTGTCTAAATGCCCCTTTGAAGTAGTGCAGTCTGCCCCTAACACATCATACACTGCCGAATGACCCACATAATTATGCCCATTACCATCAAGTCCAACACGATTCACACCAATGCAATAGGCCATGTTTTCAATAGCTCTAGCCGTCAATAATGCATCCCAGGCAGCGATTCGAGTTTTAGGCCAATTCGCAACAAAAAGCAACACATCATAATCGACTGTATTTCTTGCATAGACTGGAAAGCGTAAATCATAACATATTTGGGGTAAGATCTTCCAACCTAAATACTCAATAAGCACCCTTGATTCACCCGCAGTATAATGCTCGCCTTCGCCAGCCATCATAAATCGATGACGTTTGTCATAGGAATCTACCTTCCCCTGGGGGGTTACAAATACAAAGCGATTGTAATGGTTCCCATTTTCAGTAATCACCAGACTGCCGCATATAGCGGCATCTAATTTCTTGGACCAATCAAGCATCCAATTAAGTGTAGTCCCATCCATAGTTTCGGCAATAGGTTTAGGATTCATACTAAAACCGGTGGTAAACATTTCAGGGAGTATAATGACATCAGTTGAGTTTTCAATTTCTTGAAAATAGGTTTCCAATTTCAACCGATTTGCTGAGGGATTTTCCCACAGTATATCAAATTGAATCAGACAGAGGATCAAGCTTGCTTTCATTGTTTAAAGATAACTATTAATTCTGAGCAGTTTTTATCAATGTAATATTACAATATGTCATATATAAAATCTTTGTAACAAAATATCTACAAGAACAAAGATGGATTATTTTCTCCTTAACTTTGTTCATATTTGTAAGCTATGCAGAATACCATTGCACAACGTATTTACGATTTTGTAAAGCAATACCCTCCTTTCAACTTTATGAGAAAGGATGATCTTTTAGATATCTGCACTAGAGCTAGCGTCCATTACTTAGAGAAAGATCAGGTGGTTTTTAGCCGTGACGAAAATTATAAAAATATTTTTTTTATCACACAACAAGGCGCTATCAGACTCATGCGTCTTAAAAAAGAAGAAGAGCGCATTGTCGACATTTGCGATGAAGGAGATATTTTTGGACTTCAGGTAACCGATGATGAACAATATGGTATTAGTGCAATAGCCAATGAAGAGTCCATTATTTATGGGCTGCCTATGGGAGAGTTTATTGCTTTCGCGAAATCAAACAAGGCCATTTCCAATTACCTCATTGCATCTTTTGCTTCCAACATAAAGGATCCATATTCTCTGGAACACGGCGGGCAATTATTTACACAATACAAGGAAAGAGGAAGTGAAGAAATATACGGGATGCAGTCAGCACGTTTTACTAAAAAAGTAGTGCAATGTGGCCCTGAAACATCAATACGAACCTCTGCCCAATTAATGTTATCTCAAAAAGTAGGCTGTCTTATTATTGTCGACAATGAGAAACCTATTGGTATTGTTACTAATAGGGAATTAAGAAATATGATTGCCCGAGATGAAGTTTTGCCTTCAGATGCCATAAGTAAGATATTGGTGAGCCCTGTGGTATGTCACATTCCAACCATTTCCGTCTCTGAAGCACAACTTATCCTTTTAAGGGAAGATATTAATTATCTGCTTCTAACAGAAGACGGCACTCCTTCGTCAAGAATTAAAGGAATATTAGGAAAACATGACATTGTAGTTACCCTAGCTAATAATCCAGTGGAGATTCTCAAAGAAATCAAAAGAGCCCCTAAAACTAAAGACCTGCGGCTTGCTTGGAATAAATCTTTTGGATTACTCAATCGCTATCTTGATCAAAACGTCCCTCTTTCCTATATTTTAAAGATCTTTTCTGAACTTCGCGATGCTGTGATGAGACGCGCGATGGAACTATCACTTCAAAAAATGGAGACCAAACCTCCAGTGGCTTTTTCTTGGTTAGCCCTTGGTAGTCAAGGACGCAAAGAACAACTCCTTTACACAGATCAAGACAATGCTCTTTTGTTTGATAATGTCCCAGCCGCACAATTAGAAGAGACTCGAACTTACTTTCTGAAACTAGCCAATGGAATGAACAAACGTTTACATAAAATAGGCTACGATTATTGTCCAGCAGATATGATGGCAAGTAATCCACTATATTGTTTGTCTTTATCTGAATGGCACGCTCAATTCAGCAAATGGATTCAACAACCTTCTAGAGAAAGTATGTTGCTTTCAAGTATATTTTTTGACTATAGCTATGTTTATGGAGACACTCAAATTGTCACCCAACTCACCGATGTTATTTTTGAAAAACTTTCAGCTGCGCCACTATTTTTCAGGTTTATGGCTAAGGATGCCTTAAAGAACCCACCCCCAGTGAGTTTCTTTAGACAATTTCTCGTTGAGTCAAATGGGGAACACAAGGATACTTTTGATATAAAAAATAGAGCCATGGGACCGTTGATAAGCGCAGCTCGGGTATTATGCTTATTTCATCACATTCGAAATACACCGAATACCGCTCAACGTTTTGAAAAATTGGCCATTTTAGAACCTGAAAATAAAGAACTCTATGAGAGTTGTGCATATGCGTTTAAAGCTTTACTCAAATTTCGCGTACGACAGGGAATCTCTCAATCGGACGGAGGTCGATTTATCAATTTAGAAACGCTGACTAAGGCCGATCGACTGAAGCTCAAACGCTGCTTCAAACCATTGCGGGACATTCAAGAGATTTTGCGCGTGCGTTTTCAAACTCAACTACTCACTTGATGTTCGGAAAAAACAAACATAAAGCCCCTCCAAAATTCTGGTTAGACTATCTTGAAGCTTGCAATGATAAAGCGAAAAAGAAGGGGTTATTTGGAAAAATTCGAAATGAAGAAACTCTGAACAATAGTCGTTTTGTTGCTTTTGACACGGAAACAACAGGCTTCAACCCTAAGGTTGATCGCATGCTTTCTGTAGGGGCAATTGCCATACAATCACATATTATTAAGGTTGAGGATAGCCTAGAATTATATCTTGATCAAGACCTTTACAATCCGGAAAGTGCTCCGATTCATGGCATTTTAAAACAAGGTCATTTTTCTAAGGTTTCAGAACTAGAAGCAATTGCAAGCTTTATATCATTTGTTGGTGCCGATATTCTTATTGGACACCACATCGGATTTGATGTGGCTTTCATAAATGCAGCCTTAAAACGTCATGGACTAGGAAAGCTCAAAAACAAATTATTGGATACAGGTCACTTATATAAGCGTTTACTTCATCCTATTCATTTTGGCCTTCAAAACAAACATTATACCTTGGACAACTTAAGTGAAGCCCTAAAAATTCCAATGTATGATCGTCATACCTCTGCGGGAGATGCTATGATCACAGCTATCGCTTTTCTTAAAATAGCAGCAAAGTTTAAAGGGCGTAGCAAACATACTCTTCAATATTTATTTAAATCATAATGCAAGACTCCTTATTTCTTTTTGATATCGACGGCACTTTGACTGATAGCGTACTAACCTATCACAAAGTCATAACAATTGCCATGCAACGGCTGGGGATAAAAGATATTGATACCAATTATGACAACTACCTCCATCACACAGACAGTTATGCTTTGGAATACAATTACGAGCGAAATTTTGGCAGAAAAGCGAGACTAGAACAACGAGACCAGATGGATGACCTTCTTGCTCAAGAAATGGATAATCACCCACCTATTCAAGAGATTTTGGGTGCCAAAACATTATTACAGTCACTAGCCAAAAATAATATTCCTGTCGCCTTTGGCACGGGTGCATTTCCCAAAGCAGCCGATATAAAAATGTCCTCGGCAGGACTTGTATACCGCACTGAAGTTTTAGCTACTTCCAAGACGAGTATTACTAGGGAAGGTTTTGTATTACAAGCCATAGACCAAGCCAAAAGCTTTTATAAAATATCAAACTTTAGTCGCATAATTGCCTTTGGTGATGGCGTCTGGGACTTACAAACAGCTCAAAATCTCAATCTTGATTTTGTTGGGGTTGGAAATGCAAAAAAACAAGCCTTAATCGCAAATGGTTGTACAAATTGGATAGAAAATTTTGAAAATTTCGATTTTAAATCAATATGAGATGATATTGTAACAACTCATTGTTTTAAAACTTACTTCAACAAATCCATCAAAGCCTTACTGCCTTGCATTTTGGCATGATCGAAAGCGGTATTCCCTCTATCGTCTTTATGAGAAGCATCTGCTCCTTCTTCGAGTAATATTTTGGCTATGCTTGCTTGGGCAAAGGTAGCCGCATAAATGAGAGCAGTGGCATTATTAAAGTTAACCACGTTCACATCGGCGCCGTGAGCGATTAGGAGTTTTGCAATTTCCGGATAGCCTTTAAAACAAACGCCCATCAAAGGAGTATTACCAGAGCCATCTTTAGCATCCACATCTGGTTTGTGTTTTAAAATGGTCTTGGTAATACCTGAATACCCATAATAGGTAGCTAGCAGCAAAGGTGTAGATCCACGCTGGTCTGTTTCATTTACAAGTCCTGGCTGTTTCTTCAATATGGTAGCAACCGTAGATTCATCTTCGGCGCGAATGGCATTAAATAAAGCGTCCTTCATCGATACTAAGGTATAAAAAAGTGCAACATATTCATAGACTCTTTTTCCTTTATAAAGTCTTCCTACATTTCTCTAAAAACCACCCATCAATGATAGGTATCAATTCTAGTCCTTTTTTGCCTAATTTTGAGAGACACTCAAAACCGACGCCATGAAAATTTTAGCTAGCATTTTCCTGCTTCTCCTTAGTATACAACTACAAGCTCAAAGCACCTATTTCCCTGAACGTAATGCCAACTGGGAACAGGTTGCCCCGGCGAAGGCTGCTATGAATGCAACGGCCCTTGATGAGGTAATCGCTTTCGCGAAAGCAAACGAATACTCAGGCTCAAGAGATTTACGAATTGCCATCTTAGAAGGTTTTAAACGAGAGCCTTTTCATGAGATTCTTGGACCTACCAAAAAAAGAGGCGGCCCAGCGGGAATGATTCTCAAAGGAGGAAAAGTCGTCGCACAATGGGGAGATACGCAACGCGTAGACATGACCTTTTCTGTGACCAAAAGCTTCTTGTCTACAATGGCCGGACTGGCTGTAGATCGCCAACTCATAAAAAACGTAGACGATCGTGTAGGTACCTATATCTGGGACGGAACATTTGATGGTAAACACAATAGTAGTATTAGTTGGCGCCAACTACTACAGCAAAATAGCGCTTGGCAAGGCACTTTATTTGGAGGAAAAGATTGGGCAGATCGTCCGCCAGGTGAAGGTGATCTCGACGACTGGCAATATGCAGCGCCTAAGACACCGGGAACGGTGATGGAGTACAACGATGTGCGTGTTAATGTGCTTGCCTATAGTTTGCTACATTTATGGCGCAAACCCTTGCCGCAGGTCTTAAAAGAAGAAATAATGGATAAGATCGGGGCATCTACCACTTGGCGTTGGCATGGGTATAAAGATGCGTGGACAGAAATTGATGGCTTACAAATGAAGTCGGTGACAGGTGGCGGACATAGTGGGGCCGGTATTTTTATAAGCGCAGAAGACATGGCGCGATTTGGACTCCTCTTTTTAAATGATGGCGTTTGGAATAAACAACGCCTACTTTCTTCTCAATGGATTGAAGAAGCGATCACGCCATCGAGTCCTAATGTGAATTATGGCTATATGTGGTGGTTGAACAAAAAAGGGCCTAGACATATGGAAGGTGTTGGCGAAGAGGTATTCTACGCAGCAGGCTTTGGAGGAAATTTTATTATGGTAGATCGCAAAAATGATTTAGTTGTGGTAACCCGCTGGCTCGAGCCATCCAAAGTAGGTGCCTTTATGAAATTGGTTCAAAAATCTCTTTAAAAAGAACATTGCTTGAAATTGGGAGATAATTTGATTACCGCAAAGCAGGCAGACTACTCAGCTTTTTTTTCTAAATTTCTGATCATCTCCAAAATATAAGGCTTGATGAGTTCCGGCCGTGCCCAAGCAATTTCATGCCCTGTTCCCTGCATACGAATGATCTGAATGTCTGAAAAATGCTTTTTAGAATAGTCTACATTTGCAAAAGGCACCAAATCATCTTCATCACCATGAAGATGCATCACAGGCACAGTCACCTGCGACCAATCTGCCTCCACAAGGGCTAGTTCGCTTGCGTGTACGGTTTTTTCATCTCCAGCAACTCTATACCCTGTAGGAACCAACCAACGTGTGATCCACCATTGAGTAAGGCTAGATTGCCAAATCCTTTGTTCGTTATCTGGATCAATGGCGGGAGAAATCATTATCACTCCTTCCACACGATCATTAATGGCCGCTAGTCTCGCAGCCACAGGACCGCCGTAAGATGCGCCAATTGTAATAACATGTTCCCAGTTATAATAATCTATCAAAGCACTTAAAACTGCACCCTGCTGTTCAATGGACGGCAAAGCATCTCCAAAATTTGAGTATCCATAACCAGGTCGATCAATGGCATGCATCTGAGCCTTTTTGACAAAGCTGCTGTCTTTCATATATCCGTTCCATGCAGAGAGCGAACTCGGAGAGCCATGCAAAAACAGGAGATTATAATCAGAATTTGCGGCTTGAATATGTTGCACGCGAATCTTTAGGTCTAAGCTATCTATTTCAAAGTATGATATGGTGGTGGGGATGTTCGCTTTCGCGAAAGCGCTATTAATCTCAGCATCGGGAGAACGCCATTGTAACACAGAACATGAAGAACACAGCAGGAAAAGTCCAAAAAAGGCTATGCAATGTCCTGTTTTCATGCTTCAATTTTATTTAAAATTTCAGCGGCTCTGAGCAGGGTGTCATCTGTTTTTGCAAAACAAAACCGAAGCATCTTATCATCGACTTCATTCAAATTAAACACCGAAGTGGGTATAGAAGCTATCCCATTTTCTTTGGTCAGCCTTTCGGCGAAAGTAGTGTCTCGCTCATTTGTAATATCACTATAGTCTAACAACTGAAAATAGGTGCCCGAAGCCGGTGTCATCTTAAATCGTGAGCCTTGAATAGCGTCTAAAAACACATCCCTTTTCTTCTGAAAAAAGCTATTCAAATCTAAATAGTTGGCAGGCGTTTTCAAATACTGAGCAAAGGCTTTTTGCATGGGATGATTTGCGCAAAACACCGTAAACTGATGCACCTTTCTAAACTCAACCATCAGCTCTTTGGGTCCCATGATATATCCCATTTTCCAACCAGTATTATGGAAAGTCTTCCCAAAGGAAGCGGTTATAAACGACCGTTGAGCTAGTTCGGGGTATTTGGCTACACTTTCGTGGGTCTTGCCATCAAAAACGATGTGTTCATATACCTCATCACTTAATAGAATAATATTTGTATTTTTTAGAATACGCGTGAGTTCTAGCATATCCTTCGCCGTCAATATGGTCCCTGTAGGATTGTGCGGCGTATTGATAATTAGCATTTTTGTATGCTGAGTGATGGCTTTTTCAACCGCTTTCCAATTTACTGAATAGCTTGGCGCTTGCAATTGAATAGGCACTACCGTTCCCCCATTGACAATTACTGCTGGCTCATAGCAATCGTAAGCAGGCTTTAAAACTATTACCTCGTCACCTTGCCCCACAAAGGCCGATATCACGCTGTAAATCGCCTGTGTGGCTCCTGCGGTGACCGTTACTTCATGCTCTGGATGATAATCACTGCCGTAGAGGCTATTGGTTTTCTGGGAGATACTTTCGCGTAAGCTAAAAATCCCTTGCATGGGTGCATACTGATTGAAGCCATTTTCCATCGCTTCTGTGACCAGTTGGTGTAGGGTAGGATCTGTTTCAAAACCAGGAAAACCCTGTGATAAATTGAGAGCTCCGTGTTCATGTGCCAGCCGACTCATTTTCGTAAAAATGGTCGTACTCACATCGGGAAGTTTGGAGGTAAATTTCATTTAGTCTTTGAGTTCTTCAGCCGCTTTTTCTAGTTCGGTATACCAAACTTCCCCAAACTTTCGAATGAGAGCGGTTTTGGTAAATTTATATACAGGTACTTGCAATTCTTTTCCTAAGGTACAGGCATCATCACAAATGGGCCATCTGTGATAATTAACAGCAGAAAAGGAATTGTATTTCTGCACGCGCACAGGATAGAGGTGGCAAGAAATAGGCTTTCTAAAATCAACCTTTCCTGCATTATAAGCATCTTCAATGCCACAACTCGCAAAACCCTTATCATTAAAGGTAACATAAGCACACTCGGCGCCATCTACAAGAGTGGTTTCTAAGTCTCCTAGATCTGTTGTGATGGAAGTTCCCTGTGCTTCAATAGCAGCGATACCTTCTGAGCGTAAAAAAGGTTTTACAGCTGGGTAGATATCTTTTAAAATCTGAACCTCGTCTTCTTCCAAAGGCGCACCTGCTTCACCAGCTATACAACATTCTCCTTTGCACGCATTTAAATTACAAACAAAATCTTTTTCGATAATATCTTCGGAAATAATGGTATTCTTGAGTTGAAACATGTCGCAAAGATACATGAAAAAAACATCGAACTTGGGGATGATATTTCTTGAATACAGGCTTGTTTTGGTAAAAAAATACACCTGAAACTTACAAATTCTTCTTAATGATTTTACATAGACAATCGATTATTTTGAGCTACCTTTGCAGCCCTTTTTAAAAATCTTTGATTATGAATTTTATTGTTCAAGAAATTATTGCAGCGACTATGATCCTTTTTGCGGTCATTGATATTGTTGGAAATGTCCCTATTGTTATCAAGCTTCGTAAAAAAGCTGGGCATATTCAAAGTGCTAAGGCATCATTGGTCGCATTGGCTATTATGATTGCCTTTGTTTTTGTTGGAGAGCGCATTTTAAGTGTCATAGGTGTTAACGTAAACGAATTTGCGGTGGCGGGCTCCTTCATTTTATTCTTTTTGGCGCTAGAGATGATTTTAGGAGTCCATATTTTTAAGGATGACGAAACCATCAGCCCAAAAACCGTCTCGGTATTCCCATTAGCCTTCCCATTACTAGCAGGACCGGGAAGTCTTACCTCATTATTATCATTACGTGCAGAATATAACATTGAGAATATAATAGTCGCTATTGTGATTAATATTGTTCTTATTTATATCGTCTTGCAAACATCTACTCGTATAGAAAAATTATTGGGTAAAAATGGAATTGCTATCATTCAAAAAGTATTTGGTGTAATTTTGTTAGCTATTGCGGTCAAACTTTTTACGGCCAATATTCAGGAACTCTTTAGATAAACAGCTATGAAATATGTTATTTACATCGGAATCGTGATTGCCCTAGGCTTGGGGATCTTTAATGCGACACGAATCAATATGGAAAGTCCATTTGAAGGAGAGAGCAGTGTAGCCCTCATTGGACTTATAGCCTGCGCTTGTGCGATTCTCATTTTAATAATCCTAAAAATGAGTCGGCGTATTGCTGAAAAGGTAAAAGAAAACTCCTAGAACGAGGATTTAGAAAAGGTGAATCAAAGTAGGTCTATAAAACTCATAGGCAATTCCTACAATCAAGGTTACAATAGACAGTACTGTAAATATTTTATGCAATTTCTGATAGATCAGTGTGCGTTTTAATTTACGCTTTAAACTGCGATCTTTTAACTTCTCCATTTCGTATTTAACGATGTCTGGCGGCAAATAAAATGGGCTCACTGATATCCCATTTGAGATCAATAATCCTGCACTGTTATCCAGAAGCCTGAACACAACAGCGATGATAAATACAAAAATGGAGGCAATAATTAACATAGGTACTCCTCTAGTTCTGGCTAATCTCTATTATTTTTTTTAGCATTTCGTCGTTTTCATTGACCATGCGTTCAAAGGCATTGTCACCAAAAAGTTGCTGTGCCATAGTCGCTTTTAAATAGCGTTTATAGTCTTCCTTATAGACATCTGCACGCAAATTAATACGACGGAATTTTGCGAAAGATATAAAATCTTGAACAACTTTGTCAGAGATAACAATCTTATTTTTAAATTGCTCCTCTGTTAAGCCATTATAATACACCCTCTTTTTCTCTAACTGCTCAAAAATAAAACGTGCCATATATCCTTGACGTAGGACATAATTTAAGTGTTCTATTTCATAATCTGTGTTTTTAGGCACAAATACATCAGGGATAATTCCTCCTCCTCCGTAAACGATTTTCCCAAGAGGGGTTTTGAACTTTAAGGAATCATCTATATGAATACTATCGACACTTCTGAGTTCGCCATTTTCATAACGGTTCTTATAGTCTTGGAAGTAGGCTTTGTTCCCTTCGTCATATGATTTCTGGATAGAACGCCCAGTAGGGGTATAGTAACGCGCAATTGTCAATCGCACTGCACTACCATCTCCTAGGGCCATTTCTCTTTGCACGAGGCCTTTTCCAAAGGAACGCCTCCCAACAATGAGCCCTTTGTCATTATCTTGTAAAGCTCCTGCTACTATTTCACTTGCCGACGCAGAATTTTCATTAATTAAAATAAATACTTCCCCATCTTCAAAAATCCCATTATCCTCTGCATAGGTTCTATTAATTTTCCCTCGCTTATTTTTTGTAAATAATATGAGTTTATCTTCAGATAAAAATGCATCTGCTATTTTTTCGGCTGAAGAGACGTATCCTCCTGGATTATCTCGCAAATCCAAGGCGAGTTGCGTAGCGCCTTTCTTTAACAAGGCCTTTAAAGCACTATCAAATTCGGCATAGGTCGACTCGGCAAATCGATTGATTTTTATATATCCTAAGTCATCATTCACCATATAAGAGGCAACGACAGATCGCAAAGGCACAAGCCCACGACGTACATCATAGGTGATTAATTCTGATGTTCCTTCCCGTTTAATTTTGAGTTGTACAGGAGTGTTCATTTTTCCTTTTAGAATCCCCGATAAAGAATCATCAGAAATAGCATTCCCAAAGAGTGGGATATTATCGGCAAAAACGATACGATCGCCTCCACGGATACCTACTTTATTACTAGGCCCGCCTTGAATCGCTCGTATCACTGCAATTGAGTCTTTGTACGGATAAAAACTAATCCCTATCCCTACAAAATCACCTTTTAAATTTTCTTCATTTTCTTCCAATTCATTGGAAGGGATATACACCGAATGAGGATCTAAATTATCGAGAATTCCATTGACCGTTACATCTACAATACTATCTGTATCTACCGTATCTACATATTCATAATCAATATAATCAATAAGTCTGCTGAGCTTTTCTTTCTTTGAATTTCCAGCAAACAATGCGGTATCCGACTGCCCAAAGTTGAGCTTACTCCCTAGAAATATCCCGAAGGCTATACCTATGGCAAATAGTAAGGGTGTATATTTCTTTTTCTTGCTCACGATTCAATGATATTGGGTAAGTGCTCTAATTGAACGCCCGCTTTCTCTAAAAATTTCAATCCGCTGTCATCTTTATAGGCTTCCTTAAAAACCACACGCTTAATTCCCGCTTGATGAACGAGTTTACTGCATTCTTTACAAGGTGATAAAGTAATGTACAAGGTAGCTCCTTTACAGGCCTGAGTAGATGAGGCTACTTTTAAGATAGCATTTGCCTCTGCATGAAGCACATACCATTTGGTATAACCTTCTTCATCTTCACAAAAATTCTCAAACCCTGTTGGGGTTCCGTTGTACCCATCAGAGATAATCATCTTATCTTTTACTATAATGGCGCCTACCTGTTTGCGCTGGCAATAGGATAGTTTTCCCCATTCCTCAGCCATTCTTAAATATGCTTTATCGTATTTCTCTTGTTTTTTTGGCATATAGCGGTTGGGGATTTTTGCGCTTTCGCGAAAGCGCACTACATTAAACTCCTGATACGACTAAAGTAAGGGGCTTCCCAATGATATGCAATCTATTATTAAAGTTTTAACGGAAAAGGGCTAGAAGATTGACAAAGCACCTACCAGCATTGGAATTACCATTCCAATAACCACCGAGGAGATGACCATTACCCAGTCGCGTAATGAAAAACGCAGCAAAGACTGTCCTAGAAAACTTGCAATGAGAACAAGAATTACAATGGCAATTTGTGCCATTTCAATTCCTAATGTATACTCTATAAGCGGAAACAATTTATTAGAGGTGTTTGCCGTCATCATATTAAAGTAGGTTGAAAAACCTAGACCGTGAATCAAACCAAAAAATAGGGTAGTAATCACATAAATTCCAACTTTTTCTTTTTTCGCCGATTTCCCAGCTGTAAAAACATTGAAGAGAGCAGTTACAAGTATAGTTATAGGTATTAGTAGTTCTATCCAACTTGATTTTACAGTGACGACTCCATAAGCAGCAAGTGCCAAAGCGAGCGTGTGACCCACTGTAAATACCGTTACAAGAGTTAGGAGCCTTTTCCAGTTTGAAAAGAGATAAGGAACCGTAAGTACTATAAGAAAAAGAATATGATCGTATGCCTGCCAATCGAGAACATGAAAAAGACCTTGTTTAAAATATAACCAGAATGTGTCCATCAATAAATAACTTAGGGGTTACTCAAATGTACAAATTAAATTTGATGGAATATTAATGTGATTAAGGCCTACTATGTAAGGGGTACCACAAGTTAGGAGACTATTTAGTCTTCTTTATACGTATCCTACCGTCCGACTATTGATCATTAAGTCGTTATAAGTCAATTAACTTTAGAAAGGTACAGTGAGTACTTTAAGAAAGGTCCTTTTTGCGTTTATACTTATTTAATAATTTTTCAATGGTTTGAAATAACACAACTTCATCCAAAGGTTTTGTGAGATAGGCATTCATACCTACAGCTTTACATTCTTCTCGATCTTCATCTGATACTCTTGCTGTTAAGGCAATGATAGGCAGTTTACTAATGCGTTTATCTGGATGATTTCTAATCCTAGCAGCTGCGTCATAACCATCCATAATAGGCATCGTTAAGTCCATAAGAACCAGATCTACCTTATAATTATCTAGAAACCGGAGAACTTGTTCGCCATTTTTGGCAATATCCAGGCTATAGTTACCATGATTTGCAAAAAGCTTTAACATTAGAAGTTGGTTAACCTCTACATCTTCTCCTAGCAGAATACGTTTCCGACTTTTTTCTCCAGTGTTTTTATCTTTCTTTGGAGCCTTGGCTTCCTTCTTCACCTTTTGATCATGAGATACACCAGCTTCAATAGAGAATCTAAATGTACTTCCCTCATTTTTAACGCTACTAACCTCAATAGAGCCTTCCATCAATTGTGCCAGCTGCTTAACTATACTTAATCCCAAGCCCGTACCTCCAAAAAGACCGGTCTTTTCAATTTGATTGAAACTTTCAAAAACACTATCTAAGTTTTCTGGAGCAATCCCGATTCCCTCATCAATAACTTCAATGGTGAGAGGTATTTTTCGCAAGTTGCGGGAAGTCGTTGTGATACGAAAGATGATGGTCCCTTCACGAGAATATTTTACCGCATTATCTAGTAAATTGATCAACACTTGGTTTATACGCAATCTATCTAACACCAAAAATCTAGGAATGTTCTCTCCTACATCAACAATAAATTCTAGGCGTTTTTCTTCTGCCTGAAGGCGATATGCCGCACTCAGTTCATCCAGTAATGCTCACAAATCAAAGCGTTTGTTTTTTATTTCAAGTCGGCCCGCTTCTATTTTAGAGATATCCAATAAATCATCTACAATAGAAGAGAGGTTACTACACGAGCTCTTTACGATATTCACCAAGTCAAGTTGCTCTCGATCTAAGGCTGTATTTTGAAGAACATTTATAAAGCCTACTATACTGTTGAGCGGAGTTCTAATTTCGTGACTTACGTTGGCCAAGAATTTATTCTTAAATCCTCTTTGTACTTGTAGTTCATTGTTGAGCTCTTGACTGGTATTAAAATCAATAATAGATTCGTTTCGTGCTTGTTTTATACCGTGAACACCTTTATAATGATCTGTTAAATCTAAGATAAATAAAGTGGCTTTGACTTTTTTAGGGTCAATTCGAACACGCATGTCAAAAAAACACTTTTTTCCTAATACATCCATTTGGATGCAATGAAAATAATACTCATCTTTCTCTTCTTCAAAAAGGGATGGAATACTATAAAAGAAGGGGTGAAAGCTAGATAGAAATGCGTTTTTATTTACACTAAATAAAGTATTTGTCGTTTCTAGAATCTTACATTCAGGATCTACGACAATTATTTGCGTGTGATTATTTACAAATTCTTCTTGAAGAGGTTTAAGCATTTTTGAGCAATTGTGCCGCTACATCCGTAAACAGCTGTTCTACATTCTCACCAGTTTTAGCACTGGAAAGATAATCAGCCTTGACATTTTGCTCCTCTAAATTACTTTTTAACTCTTCTGTATCGACCAAATCAACTTTATTCCCGATGACATGCACAGGTACGTGCGGATATTTTTCATTTAAGTGCTCTAAGTTATATTTTAAGTCACTATAAGTTACTTTTCTCGCCGCATCAAATACATAAATAAAAGAGGATGCTCCCATCAAATAGGAAGGTCTATATTTTGTAAAATCATCAGTTCCTTCAACATCCCAAATAATGAGAGTTACATTTTCATTATTGATAACAACCTCCTTTTTCATAATATGGACGCCAATAGTTACCACATAATTATCGGAGAAAGTATTCTCAACAAAACGTCGAAGTAATGAAGATTTCCCCACTCCAAAATGCCCTAGTAAAACAACCTTCTTAGATACGCTCATCAGTAAAATATTCTTTTAATTTTTTTGTAAAATGTACTTGATTATCGAGGTCATCTTTATTGATAACAAACTGTGCAAAATCAAGAAGTACATCTTCTAATTTGTCTTTTGTTTCATCATCGTAAATACCCGACAAAACAACTGCAATATAGTAGTTTGAGAAATTTTGAAGATGAATTGTAAACAATTCATAATCTATTCGTTCTAGCATCATGTCTTTTTCACCCGTAAAAGCATCTTCTACAAAACTTTTAATGGCTGTCAACATTCCAGCTACCATATCTTCGTCCATGGCTTCTGACTTAGCATAACTCGCTTTCAGAATTCCGGAACCTTTTTCTATAACTAATATTTGATTAATCTTTGCTTTATACTGATCGTGCATTAATGCTGCAGCGTTGGTATTTGAAGCTCCTTTCCCTTGAAACCATCTTTTAAAGGAAAAGGTATTATTGAGTTTTTCATTAATCGCATCGTTCAGTTTCTTAATCTCACTTTGAACATATTTTTTAATCATTTTTCCAATAATAGGAAACAATGCCTCTGCTACGGCATCTTGAGATTTCTTTATCTCCGTTTTTAACGCCTCAGTGATCACCGGCCCAAGTGTTTTGGGAATTTCTTGCACAAAACCTTTAAAGCGCTCATCCATAATGGGATCTACCCGCTTAGAAAGGTCTTCCTGCTTAGCCTCCAACATCCGAATTTTGCGCATGACATCCTTTTCCGGCTCATGTTCATCGGTGAGCAGAAGTTCTTTAAGGATTTCTAGCCGTTCATCAGAGTTCATGGCTTGGGGCTTTAAGAATTAGGCTTTAATATTTTCGCCTAAACGAATGAGTAAATCTCCCAAATCAGAGCGATTCACTTTTTTATGATCTAAGGTTTCTGCTTTTAATGTATCAAACTCATGATTGTATTCTTGGATGTTTTCACCAAAAATAAGATTCTTAATCGCCTCTATTTTTGAATTAGAGATGTCTTGAGTGGGTTGTTCTATAGATTGGACTTTCTTAGCCATATGTACTGTGAGTAAAGAGATGGTTTACATTTCAAAGATAGAAAAAAAACAGTCAGCTCACCCTTATACCACTAGCTTCTATATTCAGACATAAAAGACTCTGCCTTATCGACCATATTTCTACTCCCACAAAAGAAAGGAATTCGCTCGTGAAGTTCGGTTGGCTTAAGGTCCATAATAGGGGTATATCCATCGCTCGCCTTGCCTCCAGCTTGCTCGGCTATAAAAGCCATTGGGTTACATTCATAAAGTAAACGAAGTTTTCCCTTAGCGTTCATAGAACTCTTTGGATATATATAGATTCCACCCTTAATCATGTTACGATGAATATCTGAAACCAGGGAACCTATATATCTAGAAGTATACGGTCTGTCACCTGACTCTTCTTGGCAATATTTTATATATTTCTTGACTCCTTCTGGAAAATGCGTATAATTTCCTTCATTTACAGAATAAATCTTTCCATCTACTGGAAATTGCATATTAGGATGTGACAAATAGAAGGTACCTATCGCAGGATTTAATGTAAAGCCATTCACCCCGTGACCCGTAGTATAAACCAGCATGGTAGATGTTCCATAAATGATATAGCCCGCAGCAACTTGCTTACGTCCTGGTTGAAGAAAATCCTCTAAGGTTACTGGAGTCCCTGGTTCTGTAACACGTCTGTAAATAGAGAAAATAGTACCCACAGAAACATTTACATCGATATTAGATGACCCATCTAGTGGATCCATTAATACTACATATTTGTTTTGATTGTCTTCTTTATGACCTTCAATAGTAATAAAGTCATCATTCTCTTCACTTGCTATTCCACAAACAATCTCCCTATTCTTTAAAGTAGAAATAAAGGTCTCATTAGCCATAACATCCAATTTCTGCTGATCTTCTCCTTGAATATTGGTTTCTCCAACCGCTCCAACGATGTCTACAAGGCCAGCCTTGTTAACCTGGTGATTTACTACTTTAGCCGCAAGTCGAATGGAGTTTATTAAACGTGAAAGCTCTCCAGAGGAGTACTTAAACTCCGTCTGATTTTCAATAATAAATTCTCCTAAAGTTTGGTTTTTGCGAGCCATAGAGTATGTCTGGATTGTTTTTGCAAAAATACTCACAAAATAAACGTTACTATAACGTTTTCGCCCACAATTGTTGCCTATTTTTTCTACATTCGTTAACCAAATTGTATTCAATGGCATTACAAATACGAACAGCAACCGCCGAGGACATGGATGATGTCCTTAGACTCATTACAGAATTGGCGCATTATGAAAAAGAACCTGATGCTGTAAAAATTACCGCTGAGACCCTTCGACAAATGGGGTTTGGACCCTCTCCACTCTTCCATTGCTTTGTTGCTCAAGAAAACGAAAAAATCGTAGGTATGGCCTTGGTGTATTTTCGCTTTTCAACATGGGTCGGACAATCGTTACACCTAGAAGACCTAGTGGTCGCTCAAGAGCACCGTGGCAAAGGAATTGGTAGCGCCCTGTATAACCAAGTGATGCGTTATGCCAAATCAAAAAATGTCAATCGCGTAGAATGGGTCGTACTCGACTGGAACACCCCAGCTGTGGAGTTCTATAAGAAAAGTGGCGCCCTTTTACTTACCGATTGGTATCTCGTCCAAATGGATGAAGAACGCTTAAATAAGTATCTAAAAACCATTGATTCTAAATAATATCGCCTTCTTTGTGCAACAAGTATAGCCTGATCTTAGGGCATTTTTGATGCAAAAGTAGAAGGAAAATAAAACAATATGCAAGTATTTAAATTTGGAGGCGCATCTGTAAAAGATGTCCATGGAGTACAAAACATTATAGAAGTACTCTCAAAAATGAAACCTTCTCATAAAGTGATCGTTATTTCAGCGATGGGCAAAACCACCAATGCCTTGGAAAATATAATTCATGCCTATTTCCACAGCAAAAAAAGCCTTCCAGAATGTATTCATAAAAGTGTTCAATTTCACGCACAAATCACCGAAGCTCTTTTCCCGAAAGGGCATCCCATCTTTGAAAAAGTAAAAAGCTTTTTTGATCAACTAAAAGGTTTTCTTGCATGGAACAAATCGCCTCAATATGATTTTGTATATGATCAAGTTGTCTGCTATGGCGAACTTATTTCAACCACGATTGTCAGTGCCTATTTAGAAGAAAAAGGAATTAAGAACAATTGGGTAGATGCTAGAGATTTAATTCAAACCGACAACAGCTATCGAGATGCTCGTGTTGACTGGGAAGCTACCCAAACAGCGATTAAAACAAACATAGATCGCAATGCACTTACGATTACTCAAGGTTTTATAGGATCAGACAAAAATAACTTTAGCACAACCTTGGGGAGGGAAGGAAGTGATTATTCGGGAGCAATTATTGCCTATTGCCTGGGAGCCGATGATTTGACGATATGGAAAGATGTACCTGGCGTATTAAATGGTGATCCGCGCGTATTTGAAAAAACCCAATTACTACACCAAATTTCATATGAAGAAGCTATTGAGCTGGCTTTTTATGGAGCCTCGGTTATTCACCCCAAAACATTACAGCCATTACAACGTAAGGAGATTCCGCTTTTTGTAAAATCTTTCCTTCATCCAGAAAATGCAGGAACTGCCGTAAGAAAAGGCCAAACGCTTGTTCCAGATATTCCATGCTTTATAGTCAAAAAAAACCAAGTGCTTATTTCCCTCTCATCGCTTGATTTTTCCTTTATGATGGAAGAAAATATTGGGGAAGTATTCCGCTTACTTGGAACCTACAAAATGAAGGTGGACCTTATTCAAAATTCTGCGATTAGCTTTTCCGTCTGTATCGATAATAAATTTAATAATCTAGACGCTTTAATTAATCACTTGAAGGCAACCTTTAAAGTACAGCTCACAGAAGGGGTTTCTTTATATACGATAAGGCATTTTACTCCCAAAGCGCTCCAACAATTTGAAAAGGATAAAACTATACTCGTCAAGCAAGTAGCTCAAAATACCGTGCAATTAGTGACTCAAAATTAAGACTAACACGTCTCTAAGTTGAAATAGAAAATATAGCTTCCTCCCTCAAAGCGATAAACGCGTTTCGAGAATTGCTATATTTGCCAACTAACTAACAAAAAACATGGGTCTAGTCACCGCTAAAGAAGTCGCGCAAGCAATTAAAGTTGACAAACTCGGCTTTATTGGCACCTTCTTAGGGTGGTCACTCATGAAAATTTTGAAGATTTCAACGGCCAATAAAATCTATGACCGTAATAAACACCTCACAGATCTTGATTTCCTGAACTCCCTCCTAGACGAATTCGAGATTAAATTTGACATTCCAGAAGCCGATCTTAAAAGACTTCCAAAAAGTGGGGCATATATCACAATATCAAACCATCCTTTAGGTGGGATTGATGGGATTTTGCTTTTAAAATTAATGCTTGAACAAAGAGAGGATTTTAAGATCATCGCCAACTTCCTACTGCACAGAATTGAACCTCTGAAGCCTTATGTCATGCCAGTTAATCCTTTCGAGGATCGAAAGGACATAAAATCTAGTGTTACTGGCTTTAAAAATGCACTTATCCACTTAAAAGAAGGACATCCCCTTGGGATTTTTCCGGCTGGGGAAGTATCAACCTATAAAGACGAAAAGCTCATCATCGATAAGCCTTGGGAGGAAGCGGCAATGAAACTAGCCAAAAAAGCAGATGTGCCTGTAGTTCCTATATATTTTCATGCTAAAAACAGTAAACTCTTTTATTTCCTTTCTCGCATAAGCGACACCCTACGTACTGCCAAACTACCTAGCGAACTCCTAACCCAAAAACACAGGGTGATAAGAGTCCGCATCGGAAATCCTATTTCTGTAAAGGCTCAAAATGAACATGAAACCTTAGAAGGCTTTACTGATTTTGTTAGGAAGAAAACCTATATGCTTGCAAAATCTTTTGAAAAAAAGAGCTTATTGGGTAATATCCCGCAAACCTTAAAAACGCCCAAAGAGCCAAAAAAGATAGTAACTGAAATAAGTAGTGATCTTATCCAAGATGAGATTGTTACCCTGCGTCAAAACGATCGCCGCCTCCTTGAATCCAAGAATTACGAAGTATACCTTGCCCCAGCGGAAGATATGCCCAATATCTTAAGAGAAATAGGCCGCTTGCGCGAAATTACTTTCCGTGCCATTGGCGAAGGAACCAATGAAGCTATCGATCTTGATAAATTTGACCGCTACTACTACCATATGTTTCTTTGGGACACTAAGACAAATATGATTGCAGGAGCCTATCGCATGGGACTTGGAGCAAAAATATTTAAAGCCCATGGAATTGATGGGTTCTACCTTCAAGATCTTTTCCGTTTTGAACCTGAACTTCACAAAATGATGAGCGAAAGTATCGAAATGGGACGCGCTTTTATTATCAAAGAATACCAACAAAAACCCATGCCCTTATTTCTACTTTGGAAAGGAATAGTGCACACCACACTTCGATTCCCAGAGCATAAATACCTTATTGGTGGGGTGAGTATTTCTAATCAATTCTCAAACTTTAGCAAGTCGCTAATGATCGAGTTTATGAAGTCACATTATTACGATCCGTATATCGCACAATACATTCACCCTAAGAAAGAATTTAAGGTGCAGCTCAAAGATGCCGACAAAGAATTTGTATTTGATGAGAGCGCAGCCGATTTGAATAAATTTGACAAACTTATTGAAGAAGTAGAGCCTGGCTCGCTGCGTCTTCCTGTGCTTATCAAAAAATACATCAAGCAAAACGCAAAGGTAGTAGCCTTTAACGTTGACCCACTCTTTAACAATGCCATTGACGGGTTAATGTATATCCGTATCGCCGATCTTCCAGAAAGCACTGTTAAACCAGTAATGGAAGAGTTTCAAGCCGAACTAGAAAAGAAGTACGGTCAAAAAAACAACGAAGAAGAATAAATCCTAAAGGTATTCTGCTACAAAATCTTGACAGTAGGCCTTAATTTCTTCTCTCGCTTTCGCGAAAGCGGCCTCTGTTTCAACCACATCTCCTACAAACTTCGAAGGATCGTAAAAATTATGATGCAATCGCTTAGCATTTGGAGCCGCAATAAAAGGGCAATTTTCATAGGCATGATCACAAACCGTTATTATAAAATCCCAAGATATTCCTTCATATTCTGTGACGTTATTTGAGGTATGACCTAGTATATCGATCCCATCCTTAGCCATAGTAGCAGCCGCTCCTGGATTGATTCCATGGGTTTCTATTCCCGCAGAATATATCTTAGCCTTATTACCAGCCATTTGATTCAAATAACCATGAGCCATCTGAGATCGGCAGCTATTTCCCGTGCAGAGTACGAGTACATTTTTCATATTATTAATTTTTTTTGTTCGGCGTTCTAGCAAGACATTATTATGCCAAAGCCCATCACGCATTCCTATTTTTTCAAGAATTCCCACTTGTCGGAAACCCTGCTTTTTATGTAAGTGAATACTCGAAGTATTCGCTTCAAATATTTTGGCCAATAAGGTCCAAAAACCAGCTGCTTCACTCGCCTCCACAAGCTGAGCCAGTAATTGTTGTCCAAACCCTTTTCCCTGCGCATTAGGCGCGATGTAAATCGTTACCTCGGCGACACCACGATAAACATCGCGACTGGAAAAAGCCGTTAGAGCACACCAGCCTACGATTTCTTTATCGTCTTCAGCTACAAAACGACATGCCTTTAAGAATTTAGTATCCCAAACATCCCAATCTGGCACTTTCGTTTCAAAAGTAGCAATGCCCGTAGTTATTCCGTCTGCGTAAATTTTGGCGCAAGCCGAATAATCACTAGCAAGCAAGGGACGCATGTTAAGAGCCAAACTCATACTATTAGCAGCAACCTCCTCCTGGAGTGCAACCACTCTCATCTTGAGCTAATACAGGCTCCATAACACCACATAGTTCCTTGGCCTTGCAGTCTGTTTGATCTATTGCCAATTTAAGCAGTAGATTATTCCCGCGAATTTCGAAATCGTTAATAAATAGTTGTGCTTTGTGAAAATGAGCATTGCTATATTCAATTTTTAACTCAGCATCCATATTATATGGTTTCATTTGACCTACTTTGGCCAATATCTCCATTGCTTTAAGAGCACTCATAAATTCTGTTTTCCCCAGATCTGCTGGACTCTCCCAGAGTTGGACGATGGTTTCTTTCCATGCATCTATTCCGGCTCCGCAATCTACAGAATCAACGGTAATATGTTTTACTTCGGTGATGTGATAATTGGCGCCAACAAGCATATTAGGCGCATATTCAAATAATAAGGATTTGTCTTGGTGGTCTTGTAAAAGACTTAAAAAATCTGCTGTTTTCATAATATATGGTACTCCCGAAAAGACGAAAGATTTATTAATTACTAAAATTGTTAATAGCTAGCTGTCTAATTTTTGACAACAAGGCCGTAGTGTGTTCCTGGGTTGTAAAGGGATTCATAAAGGTCGTACGCAAAAAGTACCCTTGTTTTAATTGAGTCGCAACGATATAAAACTCCCCGTCTTCTAATAATGCGCGTCTTATTTGATGATTCAAATGATCATAATCTGAGGGGTCACTTCCTCCGATATACCTAAAACAAACAATGTTTGATAAGGGCTCTAAAGCCAATTCAAAATCGGCTGCTGCCTTTATTTGTTTTCCAAACTTTAATCCCGCATCGAATAGCGTAGTCACAAAGTCGTCAAAGAAGTCTACCCCATGCGCATTGATAATCGCATAAAAACGCAAACTCATCATACTCTTGGTACACTCAAAGGTGCGCTTTGCCATATTGAACCAATCAGGATCATCGTTTTTCTCCCAGAGGTATTGTGCTTTTTGTTCAAAAGTGGCATAACTTGCTTCACTATTCTTAAAGAGAACAGCGGTTGTAATCGCCGATGTTCCCATCATTTTATGTCCGTCAATAATTACAGAGTCAGCGGCGGAAATACCTTTGAGAAGATGCCTGTACTTTTTTGAAAATATGGCACCTCCACCATGAGCCGCATCTATATGAAACCAGATATTTTTTGCTTTCGCGAAAGCGGAAACGGCCTCCAAATCATCAAATATTCCCGTGCTTGTAGAGGGCGCACTACCCACAATGGCAATGACTTCAAAACCATCTGCCACTGCCTTAGAGTATGAACTTTCCATAAGATCAATACGCATCTGGTAATTGGCGTCAACTGGCACCTTAATGATACCCTTATCTCCTAAGCCCATGATACGCGCTGCTCTGTCAATACAGTAATGTGCTTCTTCAGAAACGAGAACAGCCAGTTTGCTCTGGTGACCATCATTCCAAACATCTTCCTTTTTGAAAGCACGACGTGCTGCAAGTAAAGCGGTTAGATTCCCCAAAGTACCGCCCGAACTTAGAAATCCATCTCCCTTTGGATAGCCAATTGCCTTTGTAAATCGTTCAATAACTAGACGCTCAATAGCAGTAGAAGCTGCTCCCATTTCATAAACCGCCATTCCGTTATTTAACTGAGCACTAAGCAAAGTTGCCAAAGCCGAAACTGGAACCGTAGGCGCAACTTGGTGCCCTATATACTTAGGATGGTGGGTGTGAATAGAACGCTCAAGTACGGTATTAAAGAGGTCAGACGTAGCGTGAGTACTTTCACTATACTGCTTCCAGAACTCATATTCTTCTTGTGGCTCCTTCCATTGAATGACCTTAGCCGATTTTCCGCTAAGGGTTTGATCCAAATGCTGAGCTATTTGGGTAACAAGATCTACACCTTCCTTTTGAAAGATGGACCCACTATAAGCTTTATGTAGTAAGGCTGTGCTCATATGAACTTAACAACACTTAATTCTAGTGACTTCAAAAAACTCTTGAAATAGCTGCTGTATTTGCTGCCATTTACGCACGTCAATACTGTAGTATTGTGCCTTTCCTCTAAACTGGCTTTTTAAAATGCCCGCTTTTCTTATAATCTGTAAATGTTGGGAGGTCGTAGGTTGTGACAAGCGTATCTTTTCAGAGATATCCTGACAAAGGCAACCATCACAATCGCCTATATATTCTATGATCGCTACACGAGCGGGATTAGATAAAATCTTTGCGAGATCGGCAATCTGATTAGCCCGCATTGAATGGATATGTCTTTTAGTTACGCCCATGG